>Ga0172382_10006985_pt1 | contig 16181 bp, 14 predicted proteins | sample Leawel138RmetaG_FD_122245 | JGI IMG/M metagenome (GOLD analysis project Ga0172382, IMG submission 122245) | Leachate microbial communities from a municipal landfill in Southern Ontario, Canada - Leachate well 138R metaG | ecosystem: Engineered > Solid waste > Landfill > Unclassified | place...
CCCCGTGTCCCCCGTGGTTAGATCTTCTTCTTAACCCACCTGCTCCTTGGCCTCCGGGCCCTCGACCAATTCGGTGTAGCCGCATTCCTTCTGCGGGCAGACCTTTTCGGTACCGCGGCGTTTGGTGGTCTTGAGAGTCAGGATGGGCCAGCCGCACTTGGGGCAGGGCTCGTTCAGCGGCGGGTTCCACACCGCGTACTTGCAGGTGGGGTACGTCGAGCAGGAATAGAAGACCTTGCCGAAGCGCGACTTGCGCTGCAGTAAGGTGCCCTTCTTGCACTCAGGGCACTGTACGCCCGTGTCAGCGGGTTTTTCCAAAGGCTCGATGTACTTGCACTTGGGATAGTTGCTGCAGCCGATGAACTTGCCGTAGCGCCCGGTGCGGATGATGAGCGGTGATTCGCACTGCGGGCAGCTGCGGCCTTCCACCACTTCCGGTTCGGCCTGCGCCTCTTCCTTGCTCTCGTTCAGGTTGCGCGTGTAATCGCAATCCGGGTAGCCGGTGCAACCGATGAAACGCCCTCGCCGGCCGAGACGGATGGACAGCGGCTTGCCGCACTTGGGGCAGGCCTCGTCCAGGGTCTCATGGGTGACGTCCTTACGCGAGACCGACTCTTCCTTGTCGTTCACCAGGTGGATGAACGGGTCCCAGAAACGTCGCATCAGGGGCACCCAATCTTCTTCGCCGCGGGAGACGGCGTCGAGCTCGTCCTCCATTTTCGCGGTGAAGTCGTAGTCCACGTACTGGGTGAAGTGCTCGGTGAGGAACTTGTTCACCACGCGGCCCACGTCCGTGGGGCGGAAACGGCGTTTGTCCATTTCCACGTATTCGCGTTGCTGCAGGGTGGCGATGATGCTGGCGTAGGTGGAAGGACGGCCGATGCCGTGCTCTTCCAGGGCCTTGACCAGACTCGCTTCGCTGTAGCGCGGCGGCGGTTCGGTGAAGTGCTGCTCGGGACGAATGGCGGCAAGCTGCACGGTGTCGCCCTCCTCCAGCGGCGGCAGCACCGATTCCTTTTCCTCGTCCTTGGCCTCGTCGACGCTTTCCTGGTACACGGCGATGAAGCCCGGATCGATGATGGTGCTGCCGGTGGCACGGAAGACGTTTTCACTACTGGCCGTGAGGTCCACCGCCACGGTGGCGATGGTGGCCGGGATCATCTGGCAGGCGACGGTGCGCTTCCAGACCAGTTCATAGAGCTTCTGCTGATCCCGCGAGAGATGCGCGGTCATGGCGTCGGGCGTGCGCAGCACCGAGGTGGGGCGCACGGCTTCGTGCGCTTCCTGGGCGTTCTTGGCCTTGGTCTTGTAGACGCGCGCCTCACTGGGCACGTTGTCCTTGCCGTAGGTCTTGCCGATGTAGTCGCGGATCTCGTCCAGCGCTTCCTGGGCCAGGTTCACCGAGTCGGTACGCATGTAGGTGATGAGACCGACGGTCTCGCCGCCGATGTCGATACCTTCATACAGCTGCTGGGCGATGCGCATGGTGCGCTGGGCGGAAAAGCCCAGCTTGCGCGAGGCCTCCTGCTGCAGGGTGGAGGTGGTGAACGGTGCGGCCGGGTTGCGCTTGCGCTGCTTGCGTTCGATGCGCGACACCAGCAGCTTGCCGCCGGCCGCCTTTTCCAACGCCGCGTGCACTTCCTTGGCGCGCCCTGCCTCGCCGATGGAAAACTGGTTCAGCTTCTCACCGGCAAACTGCACCAGCTTGGCGGTGAAGGGCTGCTTCTTGGCGAGACAATCCGCTTCGACGCTCCAGTATTCGCGCGCCTCGAAGCGTTCGATCTCCTCCTCGCGCTCCACGATCATGCGCAGCGCGGGGCTCTGCACGCGCCCGGCGGACAGGCCGCGGCGGATCTTCTTCCACAGCAGCGGCGAGAGATTGAAGCCGACCAGGTAGTCGAGGGCGCGGCGCGCCTGCTGGGCGTTCACAAGATCAAAGGACAGATCACGCGGTTGCTGAATGGCCTCCTGAATGGCGCGTTTGGTGATTTCATGGAACACCACGCGCCCCACGGTCTTGCCGTCGAGCAGGTTGCGCTCGCGCAGGATTTCGTAGAGATGCCAGGAAATGGCTTCACCCTCGCGGTCCGGGTCGGTCGCGAGATAGAGGCCGTCGGCCTTCTTGATGGCCTTGGCGATGGCATCGACGTGCTTCTCGTTCTTGTCGATGACCTGGTACTTCATGGCGAAGTCGTGCGCCGGGTCGACCGCACCCTCCTTGGGCAGCAGGTCACGCACGTGGCCGTAGGACGCGAGGACCTCGAAGTCCTTGCCCAGGTACTTCTTGATAGTCTTCGCCTTGGCCGGCGATTCGACGATGACGAGGTTTTTGCTCATGATGCTGTCCGAAAAAAGCAATGCCCGCGGAGTGCGGGCATTGGTGTCCAGGTCCTTGGGTGGCGATCAGTGCAGGGTGGATTCCATCTCGTCCAGCACCAGATCTTCCATCCAGGCGAACGCCGCTTCCTGACCGGGCTGATTGAACAGCACCATCAGGATCACCCACTTCAGCTGGTCAAGGTCCATATCCGTCCCCTCCAGCGCCATCACGCGGTCAATCACCATTTCACGCGTGGTGTGGTCGAGCACGCCCATCTGCTCCAAAAATAGCAGGAAGCCCCGACTGTCAATGTCCAGCTTCTCGCACTCGCGGTCGGAGTAGACACGAATGGAGTGCGAATGTTTCAGGGGAAGGTCGACGGACGTGTGCTGCAGGTCGGCCAGTCCCTCGAGCCAGTCGAGTGCCTTGCCGATTTCACGGTCATTGAAACCCGCGCCCACCAGTTCCGTCTTCAGCGTCTCGCGGTCCTGGCCGACGTCTGCCTCATCGCTCATGTAATTCTCGAAGAGGTACATCAGGACATCCAAAACGCTTTCTTTCATCATCACGCTCTCTTGCCGGTGCGGATGTAGTGCCCACCGGGCGCGGAGGCCACATACCCCTGCAACTCCAGGACCAACAGCATGGAGGAAACCGTATCGGCCGTCAATCCGCTACGTTCCACCAGCAAATCCACCGCGATAGGCGCCTGATCGAGGCTTTCCAGTAGACGGCGCGCCGCCGGTTCGAGTTCCACCCCGCTGTCTGAATCCTTCTCCTGGGCCTCGGCGAGGGCGGCACGCAGCTGCGGCGCCAGTTCTTCCAGGATGTCACCGGCGGTCTCCACCAGCTTGGCGCCGTCTCGGATCAGGCGATGGCATCCGCGCGCCAGCGGGTTGTGAATGGAACCGGGGATGGCAAACACCTCGCGGCCCTGCTCCACCGCAGCCCGGGCAGTGATCAGCGAACCGCTGCCGAGAGCGGCCTCCACCACCAGGGTGCCTGCACTGAGGCCACTGATGATACGGTTGCGGCGCGGAAAATGGGACGGCAGCGGCTGCGTGCCTGGCGGGAACTCGCTTACCAATGCGCCCTGGGCGGCGATGGCATGGGCCAGCGCCTTGTGCCCCGCCGGATACACCCGGTCAAGCCCGGTACCGGCCACGGCGATGGTCTGGCCCGGTGCGTCGAGTGCACCCTGGTGACTGGCGGCGTCCACGCCCAGCGCGAGGCCGCTGGTGATCACCAGCCCCGCACCGGCGAGGTGGCGCGCAAAGGCATAGGCCGTTTCAGCCCCGCTGGGGGTCGGGTTGCGGCTGCCCACCACGGCAAGCTGGGGGTAGGCAAGCAGGCCCGGGTCACCCAGTACGTAGAGCACGGGCGGGGCACTCGGGATGGCGGCCAGCAAGGCGGGATAGCGCGGGTCCGCGAGGGTAAGGATGTGGCGGTGTTCACCCTCGGCCCAGGTGAGGTCCGCCTGCACCGCAGCCCAGTCGGGGCGGCGCAGCCAGGCGCTGATTTCCGGGGCCAGATCGGCCGGGGGCTCAAGGAACAGCCGTTCGATGCCGCCGGCATGGGCCAGCAACTCACGGCAACCGACGGGGCCCAGCCCCGGGGCGCGCAGCAGGGCGAGCCAGCGTTTCAGATCGTCGATGGTATTCATGCGCCCATCCATGGGCAGCAGCCTCAGGGGTTGGTAACCACGTCGTGCAGGTGGATGGCGCGTGTAGCGTCCATGACCAGGGCATAGCTCACCCGGTCGAAGACCCGGAACACCATGAGGGTACCGGCATGCTCGCGGGGCAGCCTCACATCCTCACGGGCGATGGTATCGCGCACGATACCACCGGCCTGGTAGACCGCAAGCACATGGCCGGGCTCCATGCCATCACGGACACCCTTGCTGATCACCACCACCTGGAACTGGCCAATCTGGTTCACGGCATCCATGGCCCCGATGATGCGCCCCTCTACCTCATGCTCAGGGGCATGGGGCAGATAGTTCTGCTCCACGAAGCCGTCGGTGGCAGGCAGCAATCGGTCGCCCGCCAGAGTCTCGCGCGTGGCGTTCTGCAACAGGACCGTGGCCGGATCACCCAAGCGCTGCATCCGGGCATCGGCGACACGGATGGCTTCCCAGCCCAGGATGTCATCTTCATCCTCGGGATTCACGTAGGGTTGGCCGAGACGTACCACGTTGAAAAGCTTCACCTCCGTCTCACCGAGACCACGTACGAACACGGGATAACCGGGGCTGCCGATGAGGTGCTCCGCCTGGGCCGACACCACGTAGGGCGCACGTTCCAGTTCTTCGCGGGTCACCACCCGCGGGCGAACGAGGAACTGGCTGATGGTGTCGTATGGGATGGTGGGGATGGCACGCGCCAGCGGCTCCACCCGCACACGGGGCGACAGCTTGACCGTGGGCAGGGTGGTGGGCGGTAGGTCGTCCTGAACCCGGATACGGGGTTTGCCGTCTACATAACTCAGGATCAGCACGTCCCCGGGGTAGATGAGATGCGGATTGCGTACCTGCGGATTCACGTGCCAGACCTCGGGCCAGCGCCACGGGCTGGTGAGGAAGGCGCTGGAGATGTCCCAGAGGGTGTCGCCCTTCTTGACCGTATAGGTAACCGGGGCATCATCACGGATGGCGGGTGGCTCGGGTACGGGCTGGGGCTCCGCTACGGGGGCCGGGGTGGGCGGCGGTGTGTCCTGGGCCGTAGGCGCGGTGGCGCAACCGGCCATACTGAACACGAGCGCGGCGACCCAGGCACCCGAACGGAATCCTTCTTTCATGGCAAGCCCTTACCTGTGCAACTTCGCGCGAGTGTAATGGCAAACCTGTTAGGCTCAAAGGGTGGTGGTCACAGTTCCTGCGACGTGAGCACCGCCCCCGGACGGTGACCGTGAACCCGGCGATAGGTGCGTGGGTTCACATTGGTTATGATTGCGCTCCCAAGCCGGAACAGCACCATGGCAATTCTATCGATCCTGCATTTTCCTGACCCCCGCCTCGCCACCCGCGCCCAGCCCGTGGAGCGCGTCGACGACGAGGTCCGCCGCCTGGTGGCGGACATGTTCGAGACCATGTACGGGGCGCCGGGTATCGGCCTCGCCGCCACCCAGGTGAACGTCCACCGCCGTGTGGTGGTCATCGACGTCTCCGAAGACAAGAACGAGCCGCGCGTGTTCATCAACCCGGAAATCCTGTCGCGCGAGGGCGTGGAAGAGATGGAGGAAGGCTGTCTGTCCGTACCGGGCATCTACGAAAAGGTGCAACGCGCCGAGCGGGTGAAGGTGCGCGCCCTGGACGGCGACGGCAACCCCTTCGAACTGGAAACCGACGGCCTGCTGGCCGTGTGCATCCAGCACGAGATCGATCACCTCGAAGGCAAGCTGTTCGTGGATTACCTCTCCCAGATGAAGCGCCAGCGCATCCGCAAGAAGCTCGAAAAACGCGAGCGGGAGACGCTGTAAGAAAAAGAATGAACCACGGGGGACACGGGGGGATGACGTTCCAGTAGGTCACGTTGGCGCGCAGCGCCTACGTGACGAACGCGGCTCGAACATGTCACGTAGCTTCGCAACGTGACCTACATGTCCGCCCACCACGAGGACTCCCCGTGTCCCCCGTGGTTAATGGCTTTTCTGGTAAGCTTCACGGCTTCGTCTTTTCAGGAAAACGTCGGGATTTCCATGCCCCAGGGCCTCAATGTCGTCTTTGCCGGCACGCCGGAGTTCGCGGCCGTGGCGCTGCGCGTACTGCTTGCGGCCGGCTATCACGTGTCCGCCGTCTACACCCAGCCCGACCGGCCCGCCGGCCGCGGCCGCAAGCTCACCCCCAGCGCGGTAAAGGAAGTGGCCCTGGAACACGGGCTGCCGGTGATGCAGCCGGTATCGCTGAAAGACCCGGAAGAGCAGGCGCGCCTTGCCGCACTGAAACCCGACGTGATGATCGTGGCCGCCTACGGCCTGCTGCTGCCCAAGGCCGTGCTCGACACACCGCGTCTCGGCTGCATCAACATCCATGCCTCCCTGCTGCCGCGCTGGCGCGGTGCCGCCCCCATCCAGCGCGCCATCCTTGCGGGTGATCCGGAAACCGGCATCACCATCATGCAGATGGACGTAGGCCTGGACACGGGCGACATGCTGCACGTCGTCCGTACCCCCATCGGCGCAGACGATGACGCCCAGACCCTGCACGACCGCCTCGCCGAACTGGGTGCTCGCGCCCTGCTGGAGGCGCTGCCCCGGCTCGGGCACGGCCTGGCGGGCGAGAAGCAGGACGAGGCCCACGCCACCTACGCGAAGAAGCTGGAGAAGGCCGAGGCCGAGATCGACTGGAACCGCCCCGCGGAGGAGATCGCCCGACAGGTGCGCGCCTTCAACCCATGGCCGGTGGCGCAGACCCGCCTGGGCGAGGAGACCCTGCGCATCTGGCGTGCGGTACCCGTCGCGGGCAAGGGTCTGCCCGGCAGCGTCGTGCAGGCGGGCCGCGAAGGCATCGACGTGGCCACCGGCGAGGGCTTGTTGCGCCTGCTGCAGGTGCAGCTCCCCGGCGGCAAGCCGCTGTCAGCCGCCGATTTCGTGAATGCCCGCAAGGTGACGGGAGCCCGCCTCGGTGCCTGAACTGGGCGGACGGGCCGCTGCGGCGCGTGTCCTCATGGACGTGCTCGACCGCGGCCGTTCGCTCTCCGCCGTCCTGCCCGTACACACCGCCCGCGTCCTCCCGGCCGAACGCGGCCTGGCGCAGGAGATCAGCTATGGCGCCCTGCGCTGGTATCCGCGCCTCGCCGCGGTGCTGGAACAGTTGATCACCAAACCCCTCAAGCCGCGCGATCGGGAGCTGCACGGCCTGCTCATTGCCGGTTTGTATCAGCTCGCCTACCTGGACATGCCTGCCCATCTCGCGGTGTCGCGCACGGTGGAGGCCGCCGTCGATCTCGACAGGGCCTGGGCCAAGGGTCTGGTAAACGGCGTACTGCGCCGGTTCCAACGGGAAGGGGCGGCACTGTTTGCGCAGGCCGATCGCGACGAGGCCGTGGCCCTCGCCCACCCGGCCTGGCTGATCGATCACCTCAAGCGCGCCTGGCCTGAAGACTGGCGCCGCATCGCCGAGGCCAACAACCGGCGCCCGCCCATGACGCTGCGCGTGAATCTGGCGCGCCGCAGTCGCGAGGAATACCTCGACCTGCTCAAGTCTGCCGGGCTCGATGCGCAGCCTTCGCCCCATGCACCGGGCGCATTGACGCTCGCACAACCGCAGCCGGTGGAACGCCTGCCCGGTTTCGCCGAGGGTGAGGTCTCGGTGCAGGATGCCGCGGCACAACTGGCCGCCGGACTGCTGCAACTGGAACACGGTCAGCACGTACTCGACGCCTGCGCAGCACCGGGCGGCAAGACCAGCCACATGCTGGAGACGCCGGGCCTCACCGTGGACGCCCTCGACAAGGATCCCGCACGCCTTGCGCGCGTACAGGACACCCTGGCACGTCTCGACCAGGAGGCACGCCTGCTCGCCGCCGACGCGGCCACGCCCGAGGCCTGGTGGGACGGTCGGCCGTACGATCGCATCCTGCTGGATGCGCCTTGCTCCGCCACCGGCGTGATCCGGCGTCATCCCGACATCAAAATGCTGCGGCGATCGGAAGACATTCCGACCCTCGTCGCAGAACAGCAACGCCTGCTGACTGCCGTGTGGCCCTTGCTCAAGCGCGGGGGTATGCTTGTGTACGCCACGTGCTCGGTATTGCCCGAGGAAAACGCCCGGCAGATCACTCGCTTCATCGCGGCGCAGTCGGACGCCCGCCCGGTACCCATTGCAGCACACTGGGGTCGTGAGTCCGGCCCCGGCCGGCAAGTCCTCCCGGGCGAGGACGAAATGGATGGCTTTTATTACGCGTGCATCGCCAAGGTCTAGCCGCGCCCGGTTGCGGGTGTGGGGACTCTGTCTGTTCGCCCTGCTGGGTCTGGTCAGCGGGGTTGCGCACGCGGCCAGGTTCGAGGTGCACAGCGCGTCCACCAGCCTGGTGAACCAGGTGTACGTCCTGAATGCGGGCATCAGCTACGAGTTCAGCGAGCGCGCCCTCAATGCCCTTGCCAACGGTGTTCCCCTCACCCTGCGCATGGACATCACCATCGAGCACGAACGCAATTGGTGGCCTGACAGCACCGTTGCAGAACTCGAACAGCGCTACCAGCTCCAGTACCACGCCCTCTCCGGGCTGCATGTCTTACGCAACGTCAACAGCGGCGCCAGCGAGGTGTATCCCACCCTGCGCGGTGCGCTCTACGCCCTGGGGGATGTGCGGGACCTGCCGGTCATTGACGAGAAACTGCTCGACGGGGATGCCCGCTACATCATCTCTATCCGCGTGCAACTGGACATCGAATCCCTCCCCTCACCCCTGCGCCCGTTCGCCTACATCACGCCGGCGTGGTGGCTCTCCAGCGACTGGTACACATGGTCGTTGCGACCCTGAAGCGGCTCACCGCAGGACCGCGGCCGGTGGCCATCGTGCTGCTGCTGCTGTTCGCCTCGCTCTATCTCATGAGTGCGGCCACCCAGAACACGGCCCAGTTCAGCCGCGTCTACTCGCTGCTGCTCGCCATCAACGTCGCCGCCCTCTTGATGCTGGTGACGCTGATCATACGCAACCTGGTGAGCCTGCTCGGCCAGTATCGCCGGCGCATGCCGGGCTCGCGCCTCACCATGCGCCTGGTCATCATGTTCGTGGTGCTGGCCGTGGCGCCGGTATCGGTGGTGTACTACTTCTCGGTACAGTTCCTGCAGCGTGGCATCGACAGCTGGTTCGACGTACGCGTGGAGCGTGCCCTCGAAGATGCGCTCGAACTGGGCCGCACCGCACTGGATTCGCGTCTGCGCGAGAGCAAGCAGCTGACCCGCCAGTTCGCCATCGAACTCATCGGCGTGCCCGAGAGCCTGGCGGCGATCAGACTGAACGAGTTGCGCCAGCACGGCCGGGCCCTGGAGATGACCCTGCTCACATCGCACGGGCGCATCATCGCCTCGAGCAGCGCCGATCCCGCCGATATCGTGCCCAGCACACCCAACCTTTCCGTGCTGCTGCAACTGCGCCAGGGCCTGGACTATGCAGCGATCGAGCCTGTCGCCGACGGCTTGCAGGTGCGCGTGGTGGTGCCGGTGAGCGAGGGCGTCACGAGCGATCCCAAACTGCTGCTGGTGATCTTTCCCATCGACGAGCGCCTGAGCACCCTGGGCGAGAGCGTGCAAGACGCCTTTGCCCAGTACAAGGAGCTGGCTTATCTGCGCCAGCCGCTCAAGTTCAGCTTCACCCTCACCCTGTCACTGGTGCTGCTGCTGAGCCTGCTCACGGCGGTCTGGGCCGCGTTCTTCTCGGCGCGGCGCCTGGTGGAGCCCATCCGTGACCTGGCCGAGGGCACGCGCGCGGTGGCTGCCGGCGACTATGACATGCGCCTGCCGCTGCCCGGGCGCGACGAGATTGGCTTCCTGGTGCGCTCATTCAACGAGATGACACGCAAGATCGCGCTGTCGCGCGACCAGGCCAGTCGCAGCCAGCGCCAGGTAGAGGCGCAGCGCGCGTACCTCGAAACGGTACTGGCGCGCCTGTCGTCGGGTGTGCTCACGGTGGCCGCGGACGGCAGCATCCGTACCAGCAACACCGCAGCCGCACAGATCCTCGGCCTCGCGCCCAGTGCCTTCGAGGGGGCCACACTGCAGACCTTGGCCGCGTGCCACGCAGGGCTCACGCCCCTCACCGACAAGGTGGCGGACTTCATGGCGGAGAACGAGGGCGAGTGGCACGTGGAGGTGACACTGTTCGGGCCGGGCGGCCGCCAGATCCTCATCTGCCGCGGCTCCTCCTTGCCGGACATCGGTGAGATGCAGGGTGGCCAAGTCATCGTGTTCGACGACGTGACCGCCCTCATCCAGGCCCAGCGCGACGCTGCCTGGGGCGAGGTGGCGCGGCGTCTGGCACACGAGATCAAGAATCCTCTCACCCCCATCCAGCTCTCTGCCGAACGCCTGCGCCACAAGTACCTCAAGCGTATGAGCCCCGAGGACGCCGAGGTACTCGACCGCTCCACCCACACCATCGTGCAGCAGGTGGAATCCATGAAGGAGATGGTGAAGGCCTTTTCCGAATACGCCCACACCCCCGTGGTACGGCTTGCACCCATGGACCTCAACATGCTGGTAAAAGAGGTGGCCGAGCTCTACCGGGCCGACAGGCGCATGCAACTCAACCTGGACTTGGCGACGCGCATGCATTACGTGGAGGCCGATGCCGTGCGCATGCGCCAGTTGCTGCACAATCTCCTGAAGAATGCCCTGGACGTGGCACCGCCGGACGGAACTGTGCAGGTACGCGTGACCACCAAATGCGGCGACACCGGCTGCCGGCACGTGGAACTGCGGGTGGAGGACGATGGTCCCGGCATCCCCGAGGAAATGCTCGGGCATCTGTTCGAGCCTTACGTCACCAGCAAGCCCAAAGGTACCGGGCTGGGCCTTGCCATCGTCAAGAAGATCGTCGAGGAACACGGCGGCATGCTGGCGGCCCACAACCGGCCGGAAGGCGGCGCTGCCATCAGCGTGCGCCTGCCCATGGGCACTCAGGACGGCGCCCGGGGCATGCGGCAACCAACGGAACAGCGGGCCTGAACCATGACCCATTCCTACATCCTCGTGGTGGACGACGAGCCCGACATCCGCACCCTGCTCAAGGAGATCCTGGAAGACGAGGGTTACGAGGTGGGCGTCGCCGAGAACGGTGCCGAGGCACGCAAGGCGCGCCGCCTGCGTCGGCCCGACCTGGTACTGCTCGATATCTGGATGCCGGATGTGGACGGCATCAGCCTGCTCAAGGAATGGAGCGAAGAAGCGGCACCCGCGCCGCCGGTAATCATGATGTCCGGTCATGGCACCGTGGAGACCGCGGTCGAGGCCACACGCCTGGGCGCCTGGGACTTCATCGAGAAGCCGCTGTCGCTCGGCAAGCTGCTGGTGACGGTACAGCGTGCACTCGAGTCGTACCACCTGTTCCAGGAGAACCAGGGCCTGCTCAAGCAGGTACGGCCGGTCACCGAACCGGTGGGGCGCAGCCCCATCATGATCCAGCTGCGCGAGCGCGTCCGCCGCATCGCCCAGCACGAAGCGACCGTGCTGATCCATGGTGAACCCGGCAGTGGTAAAGGCGTATTCGCGCGCTACCTGCATCACAACAGCGCACGCAGCGAAGGGCCTTTCGTGCAAGTGGGTGTCGCGGCGCTGTTGGGTGAAAGTCCGGCCGTGGAGCTGTTCGGCAGCGAGGAAGACGACAAGGTCCATTTCGGTCTGGTGGAACGGGCCAATGGCGGCACACTGTTCCTGGACGACATCGGCGATATGGACGAGGCCACGCAGGCGCGTCTGCTGGGCGTCATGGAAGCCGGCTCCTTCTACCGCGCCGGCGGCACCGAGCCGGTGCAGGTAAACGTGCGCTTCATCGCCGCCACGCGCTATCCGCTGGAGTCCCGTGCACGCGAGGGCCTGTTCCGGACCGACCTCTACTACCACCTCAACGTGCTGCCGCTGAACATCCCCGCGCTGCGCGAGCACCCCGAGGACATCCCCGAGTTGTTGCGCTATTACGTGGATTACTACGTGGGCAACGACCAGCTCCCCTTCCGCGCCTTCACGGTGGCGGCCCAGAACCGGCTGCGCAACTACCCATGGCCGGGCAACGTGCGCGAGCTGCAGAATCTGGTGCAGCGCCTGCTCATCGTCGGCTCCGGCAACGAAATCGACGTGGATGAGGTGGACGCCGCCATCGGAGTTGCCGAGCCACCGACCGGGCCTGTGCCCCAGGACGACGTGCTCGCACGCGCCGTACGCCTGCCGCTGCGCGAAGCGCGCGACCTGTTCGAACGCCGCTATTTCGAACACCTGCTGATCCAGATGGAAGGCAACGTGGCGCGTGTGGCCCAGCACGCCGGCATCGAGCGCACCCACCTCTACCGCAAACTGCGCTCCCTGGCCATGGACCCGCGCGACATCAAGCGGTGACGTAAGAGGAAGTCCGCGAATGAACGCAAATTAACGCAAATAAAGTCACCGCCGGTCACGTGGGCATGCGGCGCCTACGTGACAAATGCCGACGGCAATCCAATAGCGTCGATGTTTTATCCTTGGCTTTCATTCGCATTTTGCATTCATTTGCGTTCATTCGCCGACTTTGACCAACAGGACATTGCATGAAGATCATCATCCTGGGAGCCGGACAGGTGGGTTCCTCGCTGGCGGCCAATCTGGTGAGCGAGGCCAACGACATCACCGTGATAGACACTGACAAGTCGCGCCTCCAGGCGCTGCAGGATCGCTTCGACCTGCGCACCGTGATGGGCCAGGCCTCGCATCCGGAGGTGTTGATGCACGCCGGCGCGGATGATGCGGACATGATCATCGCCGTCACAAACTCCGACGAGACCAATATGGTCGCCTGTCAGGTGGCGTACTCACTCTTCCATACGCCCACCAAGATCGCTCGTGTGCGTGCCCAGGAGTATCTCGAATACCCGCAGTTGTTCTCGCAGGAATCCATCCCTGTGGACGTGCTCATCAGCCCCGAGCAGCTCGTCACCAACTACATCCATCGCCTCATCGAACACCCCGGGGCGCTGCAGGTGCTCGATTTCGCCGCCGGCAAGGTGCAGTTGGTGGCCGTGAAGGCCTATTACGGCGGGCCACTGGTGGGCCAGGAGCTGCGGCGCCTGCGCGACCACATGCCCGGGCTGCAGACGCGGGTAGCCGCCATCTTCCGCCGTGGTGCGGCCATCATCCCGGCCGGGCACACCGTCATCGAAGCGGACGACGAGGTGTTTTTCATCGCAGCCAAACAGGACATACGCGCCGTCATGGGCGAACTGCGCAGGCTGGACTCGCCCGTAAAACGCATCATCATCGCCGGTGGCGGCAACATCGGCAAACGCCTCGCCAGGGCCCTCGAAGGCAGCTATCAGGTAAAACTCATCGATCACAACCCGGGCCGAACCCAGGCCATTTCGGAGGAACTGGCCGACGCCATCGTGCTCCAGGGTGATGCCGCCGACGAGGAACTGCTGCTCGAGGAAAACATCGAGAACACCGACGTGTTCTGCGCCCTCACCAATGACGACGAGGCCAATATCCTCTCGGCCATGCTCGCCAAACGCCTGGGGGCCCGCAAGGTGATGGCACTCATCAACCGGGCCGCCTACGTGGACCTAGTGGAGAGCGGCGAAATCGACATCGCCATTTCGCCCCAGCAGGCCACCATCGGCAGCCTGCTCACCCACGTACGCCGCGGCGACGTGGTGGTGGTGCATTCCCTGCGTCGCGGCGCCGCGGAGGCCATCGAAGCCGTGGCCCATGGCGACCCGCGCTCGTCCAAGGTGGTGGGTCGCGCGGTGGAGGACATCCGCCTGCCTCCAGGTACCACCATCGGCGCCGTGGTGCGCGGCAACGACGTCATCATCGCCCACCACGACACGGTCATCCAGGCCGGGGACCACGTCATTCTGTTCGTGGTGGACAAGCGCCGCATCCCCGAGGTGGAGCGTGTGTTCCAGGTGGGCGTGACCTTCCTGTGAACGAGAAGGACACCCTGCGGCAGAAATGGGACGAACGCTACCGCGGCATGGCGGTGGATGAGGCCCGTGCCGCGCGCGTGCTCACGGACAACCTGCATCTGCTTCCGGCCCACGGGCGTGCCCTCGACCTGGCCTGCGGCCTCGGCGCCCATGCCTGCGTGCTGGCACGCGCCGGGCTCCAGGTGGATGCCTGGGACCTCTCCCCGGTGGCCATCGGCAGGCTCCAGGCCCATGCCGCGGCGCACGGGCTGGCGCTGCGTGCCGCGGTGCGGGATGCGGTGGCCGTACCGCCGCCGCCCGCCGGCTACGACGTGATCGTGGCGGTACATTTTCTCGAGCGCCGTCTCGCACCCGCCCTCATGGCCGCCCTGCGCCCGGGCGGACTGCTGTTCTACCAAACCTTCGCGGGCGTCGGCCCGGGCCCCTCCAATCCCGTCTTTCGACTCGCCCGCGGCGAGATCCTGCGCCTGTTTGCAGACCTCACCCCGGTCGTCTACCGTGAGGAGCACGACCTCGGCGACAAGGACCGCGGCCTGCGTGGCGAGGCCCTGCTAGTCGCCCAAAGAACCTGATGGACAGGCGCACCGAACAGCTGGAAAAACTCCTCGAAAAAGGTCCGGATTCGGCCATGCTGCGCTTCGGCCTCGGCAAGGCCTGGCTGGATGCAGGCGACCCCGCGCGTGCCGCCGAACATCTGCAGCACGCGGTGGCATTGCAGGCGGACTATTCCGCTGCCTGGAAACTGCTGGGCAAGGCACTCGTGGACGCCGGACGCATCGACGACGCCAAGACGGCCTACACGCGCGGCATCGAAGTGGCAGAAGGCCGTGGCGATATCCAGGCCGCCAAGGAAATGCGCGTCTTCGCCCGCCGCCTGGAAAAGGGCGGACCGGCCACGCGGTAAAACCCCGCACACACCCTCACCCGCACCTGCGGCGGGCAGGACCACCCACGCAGCGGGCAGGGCCGCGGCCTGAGGCGCTCCTGCTCGGAGCTCCCGGTCGTAGACGTCCTATGCTTAAGGAATCGAGCGCTTGGTCATTCCATGGAGGCAGGCACATGATCAAGGTCGCCGTCATTCTTGGCAGCACCCGGCCCGGGCGCCTGGGCGAATCGGTGGCGAAGTGGGCGTTTGAAACCGCGCGCCAGCGCAGCGACGCGGAATTCGAATACATCGACATCAAGGATTTCGATCTGCCGCTGCTCGACGAACCGGTGCCGCCCGCCATGGGCCAGTATTCCAAGGAGCACACGCGGCGCTGGGCGGCCACCATCGCACGCTTCGATGCGTTCCTGTTCGTCACCGCCGAATACAACCACGGCATCCCCGCGGCGCTGAAGAATGCCATCGACTTCCTCTACGCGGAATGGAACAACAAAGCTGCCGGGTTCATAGGCTACGGCAGCGCCGGCGGTGTGCGTGCCGTGGAAGCGCTACGCCTCGCGATGGGCGAACTGCAGATAGCCGACGTGCGCGCCCAGGTGATGCTGTCGCTGTTCACCGATTTCGAAGACGGCAGCGTCAAACCCAAGCCCGAGCACACCGAAGCCCTGGGTACCGTACTCGATCAACTCATCGCCTGGGGCAGCGCACTGAAGTCTCTTCGGCCGGGATAATTGCTTCGACGATCGCCTTATCAACATCTTCACATGTTCGAGGCATGCATCGCTGTTTCTCTCCTGTGTCTAGGCACCGCATGGAGATCACGACGCACGATGCATGTCTACCCGAAATTCTTTTTAATCAGCGCCTTTCCGTCGCAATTTGTGGGGAGGCGTCAGTAACAAACAACATTAATCCGCCAATCGTCCCTGTATTCATTTCCGCTTCGTATCGGGTACCAAATGGGATCACCACTCTCGTAGCCCAGAGCGACCATAGACTGCCTTGCTATTTATCAATCACGTTCATCTCATCGCCATACAGGAGCCATGCCACGAGCATAAACAACACGAATAGATAACCGAATATCAGCAAGGTACGCCCAAGGATCACGTCGATCCTTGTTGCATACTTCCTAACAAGTGGTACATCAATCAGTGGGTCATCAGCACGATTGAAGCGCCCAATTGGAAGCGAGATAGCATATGCGTACCACAATGCGCCCGGTCCATCCCAAGAGTAGGGTCGCGAAAATCCATCTTGCTTCATCTCTCGCTCGATTCGGGCCATTGTCAAGCGACCAAAGGCAATCCAACTGACTGCAGGACGATGAACGAGATGCCACCCGCGAATAGCAAGACG
>Ga0172382_10006987_pt1 | contig 16175 bp, 15 predicted proteins | sample Leawel138RmetaG_FD_122245 | JGI IMG/M metagenome (GOLD analysis project Ga0172382, IMG submission 122245) | Leachate microbial communities from a municipal landfill in Southern Ontario, Canada - Leachate well 138R metaG | ecosystem: Engineered > Solid waste > Landfill > Unclassified | place...
ATCCACTAAAATCGCTGAGGCAGGACACACCTCATGACAACAATAACAACGGATACACGCCGTTTCGTCAATCGCTATATGCCGTTCTTCGACTCGAAGAGCGTCAACTGGGCAGATTTGAATACATTTCTTACAGAGAATGCACGGCTCTTCAAGAAAGAGTGGTGCTTTTCGTTGGCGCTTTACTCGAGCCCGAATAAACGGACCGGCGAAGAAGGGGAGGATGAGGGCGCTTAAGAAGTTCGTTTTCTTCTGCACTTCGATCCGTTTGTAATCCTCGATGATCAGCTCCCTTGCTGATAAGAGGGGATACTCACTGGGGATCGACCCAAGGTTGCGCCTCAGGCCTTCGGCAACAATTGGAACATCAAGGGGGGCGTAGCCCATAATCTGAGCTTGGGCGTAATCGAGGGCGAGGGCGTCTTGTGATGCGAGGATGAGGCCCACCGGCCGGCTTGAGCCGTTAGCCGGGCCGGGGCCTTCCATCGCGATGACTCCATCCATGATGGAAAAGGCGGGCTTAGCAACACTAGCAATTCCTACCATCAACGAGGCAAACTGCTCCCGGGTAGGGAAGGCGAGGTGGCACGGGCTCTTATGTAGATTCGGTACAAGACCAAAGAGGTTTTTAACCGCCCCTGTGGCGTACATCAATTGGTGAGTCTTCAGCTTTGGCAGGGAGAAGAGCAGATCAGCTTCCTCTAGCGCCTGGGCGAGGGGGAGTTTTTTACCGCGGGCGTAGGGGATTGTGCGGATAATTGGGTGGTCGGTGAAATCAACCCACTCGACCCCTTCTTCTTGGATGACGGTCCAAATCCCACTGGCGCGGGGACGAAAGCTTGCGGTGTGCAGACCCGGGGAATCACCAACGAGGATTCGCTTCGCTCCCTCTTCCTGTAGGAGACGGATGACGCTCCGGACGATTTGGCTGTGGGTTGTAATACCTAATTCTTCTTTCGAGTCAGAGAGGATGTTGGGTTTCAGGAGAATTGTTTTTCCTTTAACATCCGGCATCTTTGCAGCGAGGCACGCTTCTTTAATCGCCTGATCAACTAAATCTGGTTGATACGACTCACATCGAGTTATCGCTACCGTGCTCATCCAAGCCTCCGAATTACACAAACATAGAGCGGGCCTTTGCCCTCACTCGTATCAGGAAGAATAATTGAGCCAAAGCTTCGCGCCTCCCCAAAGGCAAGGGGGATGTTCTCAAAACGATTACTTCGCCGTTTATGTAGCTTTTCGATGACTTCTTCATTTTCTCCTGGGTTGATCGAACACGTCGCGTAGGCGATGATCCCTCCAATAGACGCAACGTCCAACGCGGAGGCGAGCATGGCAAACTGGTTAATTGCAAGGCGCTTAGGCCTAGAAGGCGACCACTGACTTAGTGCCTTTTCATCACTGAGGACGTGGCGTTCACTGGAACATGGGGCGTCTAAGAGAATTTTATCGTAGGCGTCTTGCTCATAGAGCGACCACTTTGTTGCATCGTGGCTGGTAATTGTAATCAGTGATCGGTCTTCTTCAGTCAAATGCGTTGTAATGACCTCGCGGAGACGCGCTCGTCGGGCGGAGGAACGGTCATTGGCGGTGAGTGAGCCACTGCCCTTAAGCGCGGTGGCGAGGATGAGGGTTTTGCCCCCAGGAGCGGCACAAAGATCGAGGACTCGATCGCCTTTTTGCACATCAAGGGCCTTCGCTGCAAGGATCGATGCTTCATCGAGGTAGTAGGGTTTTATGAGTCCTTCGTGATAGGCAATTGGCTCGCGCTCTTCTAAAAGCGCTGCTTTGAGCGCTGCCCACCGATCGCGGTAGATCGCGTGGTAATACGCATCGAAGGTCGTAGGGGATTTTTTCGCCATGAATGGACTGTATCAACTTTTACCGCCCTTGTGAACAACCAGTAACTCGTGGTATATATGACCAATGGCGTATCTTACTGCGTTTTTAGAGGGGATTATTAGTTTTATTAGCCCTTGTATCTTACCAATCCTCCCGTTGTATTTCTCTTACCTTGCTGGAGGGATTACCGATCGTGAAGAGCGGCGGGGAGTGTTGCTGAAAAACTCCCTCGCCTTTGTCTTTGGGTTTACCCTGCTCTTTGTCGCCCTCGGGGCAGCATCGACTTCAATCGGGCGCTTCTTAAGTGACCACCTCGACCTCTTAAACCGCCTTGGTGGAGTCCTCGTCATTCTCTTTGCAATCAACAACCTCGGCTTCGTCCTCATTCCCGCCCTCAATAAAAACCGCCAGCTTCACATGAAAGGGCTACATAACATGACGATCGTTAAGAGTATTCTCTTTGGAATCGTCTTCGCTTTTGGGTGGACACCGTGCGTGGGCCCGCTCCTTGGCTCTGCTCTTATGATGGCGGCTAACGCGTCAATGCTCTATAAGGGAATGCTCACTCTGCTCTTTTACGCTCTGGGCCTTGGAATACCGTTTCTCCTCTCAGCGTTCTTACTTGATCAACTCGAGGGGGTGTTCTCCGTTATGAAGAAGAACGCCAACCTCATTACCATTCTAAGTGGCGTCTTGCTCTTAATCTTTGGCGTTGCCTTGCTTCTGGGCTTCAACCCCGCCGCCCTCTTCCTCTAGGAGTCTTCAATGAAGAAAGAAACTCGAAATTTACTCATAGCGATCGCAGTATTTATTGTGGTCATCGCCCTCGCTGCGGTCCTCTACAACAAGTTAGTCAGCAGGGCTCCCGCAGTCGTCGATTACGCCCCGACCCTTCGCGATCTTCAATCAAGTGCAATGGCACCAGGGCAACCTGAAGAAGAAGCTGATGATGGCGATGATACAATCTTTATGCCCAACATCCCCCTCTATCGCCTTGATGGAAGTGAAACAGATTTCTACGAGGTAGCAGCAGGCAAGCCCGTTGTAATCAACTACTTCGCGTCATGGTGCCCGCCGTGCCAAGCGGAGATGCCCCACTTTGTCCAGGCGTACAACGAGCTTAAAGATGATGTAACCTTTATCTTCCTTGACGCCCTCGATGGACAGCGCGAAACACTCACTACGGTAAAGAAGTTCATCGGTGATTACAAAATGGATGAAGATTCGGTGTACTACGATGAAGGAATCTTCGCCTACGTCTTCGATACAAACAGCCTTCCCACCACCATCTTTTTCTACGGTGATGGAGCAATCGCTGGGGGGCAACTTGGGATGGTGAGTGAAGAACTACTTCACCTCTACCTCGGTGAGATCGTCAGTGAAGCTTTACGAAAAAGCCAATAAAGAACGGAGCACTACCGCCAATACAGAAGAGGTGCCAAATAGCGTGGTAGTGGGGGAGGCGTTTGCTTGCATAGAACGCCACCCCAACGGTGTAGGTAATGCCTCCAGCTAAGACGTATGGAAGGAGTCCTTGGGGGAGGTAGGGGATGATATCACCCCAGAAGAAGACGATCAGCCACCCCATCACCACGTAGAGTAGGACGTGGAGCACTTTAAACTTTCCCCAAAAGAGGATCGTACTCACAATACCAAAGAAGGCGACTGCCCAGACGGTAAAAAGAACAAGACGCGCTTTTGGTGAGTTGATGTACAGTAAAAGGGGCGTATACGTTCCAGCGATTAAGAAATAGATGTTTGAATGGTCGAAGACACGGAAAATTCGTTTAGCATCACCCTTTGGTAAGAGGTGGTAGAACGTCGATGAGCCGTAGAGGAGAATCATCGTTGCACAAAAGAGAATCATTCCCCATCCAAGCTCTGGAGTTGAGTAGCCACTGAATCTTTCGAGAATTAACCCAAGGGCGATGATGGCGAGGATTGCACCAAAGCCGTGGGTGTAGGCGTTTTCTTTCTCTGCTTGAGGGTCGTCATAATCGTGGAGGGTGATGTGTCGGCTGAGCCAAGTTTCCTTCTTCATGGGTGTACAATACAAAAAGCGCCCCAAAAGATTCAAGGTTTTGGAGCGCTTCTTTCTTGCTAGTAAAGGTGTACTAGAGAATATGCTCAAGGAAGAGCTTTGTTCGCTCATTCTTTGGATTGGTAAAGAGCTCACTTGGTGGAGCGATTTCAACGATCGAGCCTTCATCCATGAAGACAACTAAATCCGCCGCGGCCCGTGCAAAGCCCATCTCGTGGGTGACAAGGAGCATCGTCATTCCACTCTTTGCGAGTTTAAGCATGACATCGAGGACTTCCTTAATCATCTCTGGATCGAGGGCGCTCGTTGGCTCATCAAAGAGCATCACTTTGGGTTTCATCGCCAGAGCGCGAGCGATCGCGACGCGCTGTTGCTGGCCTCCTGAAAGTTGGGGCGGATGAACCGCTGCTTTTTCTTCTAGTCCAACAAGCTTGAGTAACTCCAGCGCTTCTGCTTCAGCTTCTTTCTTTGAGAGCTTACGCACCTTCATCGGGGCGAGGGTGATGTTCTCCAATGCGGTGAGGTGGGGAAAGAGGTTAAATGATTGAAAGACCATTCCTACTTCTTCGCGAATGGAGCGAATATCAACGTTCTTTGCCGTCACTTCATCATCGTCGATGAAGATTCTTCCACTTGTTGGCTCTTCAAGTTTGTTAATTGAACGTAAAAGGGTGGACTTGCCACTTCCTGAAGGACCGATGATGACAACCACTTGGCCATCGGCAACGGTTAACGACGCATCGACAACAGCGTGAACGGTTTTATGGTCCGTTGAGTGATAATCTTTACAGAGGTTTTCTAAGACGATTCTAGCCATGGCGGTGTAAGCGTTCCTCCATAATTCCCACTAAGCGGGAGAGCATCAATGTGATGACTAAATAGATCAAGGCGACGATTAGCATCGTTTCAAGGGAGAGGAAGGTGCGGGAGATGTACTCTCGTCCTTTGCGGAGGATGTCACTGAGGGCAATCGTTGAAACAAGGGATGAGTCCTTCAGCATCGAGATGAACTCGTTTCCGATCGCCGGGAGAATGACTTTCACCGTTTGGGGGAGAATAACGTAGCGGAACGCCTGTGAACGACTTAAGCCGAGGGCGATCGCCGCTTCCATCTGGCCTTTAGGAATTGCTTGGATTCCAGCTCGGACGATCTCTCCCATGTACGCCCCAAAACAGATCGCTAAGGCGGTTACTGCAGCGACCATCCCTTCAATTTTAAAGAAGCGCCCCATCGCGTAGTAGATGAAGATCAATTGAACAAGAAGGGGAATGCCTCGAATGGTTTCTACGTAGATTCCACTGATGATATTGACCCAGTGTTTCTTACTCACCGAGCCAAGGCCAGTGACCGTTCCAATGATAATTGCCCCAAGAATCGCCAAGATCGTTGCTTGGAAGGTGATCGGGGCGCCTTTAATCGTCACTAAGAAGATTGAGCGGTACGGTTGGGGGCGAAAGATAACTAAGAAGGCGAGGAGCCCAAGGGCACTTATGAACGTAATGCGCCATGAGTTGAATAAATGGCCACTGTCCTTACGGGGAATGAGGACCCCATCAGTCATCGTAATGGTCGGTATTTTTTTCTTCGGCGCGTGCGGGTCTGTTGAAAGGACTTTCTTGCGCATTACCTGAAGTTTTACTTCATCAATTGGGTTTTCCATCGGACTCTCTTACTACATAATTATGCGATTTATGTCAAGGTATTACGTATATTTATTCAAGCAGTAAAAAGGGGAGCACCGCTCCCCATTGAAGTACTAATCTCTTTTTATAGAAGGTTCCACTTCGCCTTCAGCTCGTCAAAGGAACCATCTTCCATTGCGATCTTCAACCCTTCGTTGATGTAGCTAAGAAGCTTCGTGTTTCCTTTCTTTACTGCGATGGCGATGTCTTCTTCAGTAAACGGTTCGCCAACAACCATGAGTTTACCTTGGTAGTTTGGATTTGCAAGGACGAAATCACTGGCGATAAGGGAGTCACACACCGCCGCTTCAACGTTCCCGTTTAAGAGGTCTTCAATCGCAAGACCAATTTCATCGTACGCTTTGGTGACGACAGGGTACTCTTCAAGGGCAAAGTCACCGGTCGTTCCAATTTGAACACCAACAGCCTTTCCAGCGAGGGAGTCGATCGAAGTGTATTTAACGAGGTCGTTGCTGCGGATGATGACCACCTGGCCTGCTTGTAAAATAGGGGTGGAGAAATCCATCGTAGCTTTGCGCTCTTCAGTAACGGTTACTCCACTGGCAACTCCGTCGTACGCCCCATTGGCAAGACCGGCAAAGATCGTGTCCCAAGGAATATTTTTCACCGTCATTGGTTGATTAACTTTGGATGCGATTAGGGGGATAAGCTCAACTTCAAAGCCAGCAAGCTCACCACTTTCATCGATGAACTCCATCGGCGGCCACGTTGCATCACTGGCAAAGACGTAGCCATCTTTCGATTCTTTCTTTCCACCGGCGAAGAGGGTGAGGCTTACCATCAGTAGGACGAGTCCTAACAGCGCTATTTTTTTCATTATTCAATCTCCTTGCATATATATACTGGCAATCATGCATAGATATGCAAATATTGTCAAGTATTTCCAGGAAAGATTGTATAACTATACAAAAAAGATTAGCGATAGTAGACAGCTAAGGCGATTAGAAGGCCTAAAACCGCCCCGCCAAGGATTTGGCTGAAGGAGTGACCGAGCATTGTTTTTAAGTTTTCTGGAGTGAATTGGCCTTCGCGGTGAATATCACTAAGGATTCGGCTCCACTCGTTGATCACCTGCGCTTGCTTTCCCGCAGCGCGGCGAATGCCCATCGCATCGTGAATAACAATGGCAGCAAACGTTGAACTAATTGCAAAGTACCCCGTTCCAATTCCGTACGTTAAGCCAATTGAGGTAACAAGGGAAATAACCCCCGCGGTGTGGCTTGATGGCATCCCTCCAGTGGAGAAGAGAAGGTGCCACACAAACTTCCGTTCGAAGATGGCATTCACAAAGGGCTTAAGGAATTGCGCAACAAAAAACGCCAAGGCAGCGGAGATGAACGGAGTATTAGCCAGGAGGTTGTTATTCATGCGTTAAATGTATAGCTTTTACCTAACTTACGCAATCATAAGAGGGAAATGCAGTGAAGACCCAGGCGGTGCAATTTCATACGATCAACCTTACTTCTTTTTTCAGCCAGCTGGCGATCGCGGTTATTAACCTCACCCTCGTCTACCACCTAAGAAGTCACTACGCCCTTTCCAGCGGACTAATCGGAATAGCCGCGGCAATTACCCCCGCCTCCTACCTCCTATTTTGTTTAATAAACGGACCCATCGCTGCCCGGCTGAAGCCGATGAGTGCAGTCCTCCTCTCCCTTGGAGGAATGAGCGCTTCGATCATCCTCCTCCTTAGTGTGCATAATCTTACAATCACCTACCTCGCTCTTTTTTCCTTTGGCTTTTGGATGAGTCTCTTATGGCCAAGCATCGAAGAGTGGTTTAGTCGAGAGAAAGAGGGTCGTGAGCTCAGCAAAGCGGCGAACGGCTTTAACGTCTCGTGGTCGCTTGGAGTCGCCCTCTCATCGTACGTCGCTGGTCTTTTAGTGGAGCACTCAACGATTCTCTCTTTTGCAGTGGGAGTTGGTCTCTTTCTCAGTGTGTTTCTTGGCTTAGTCATCATCGGTCGAATCGTCCCCGAGCTTCGTTCCACGGTGAGTGAGCACATTCACATTGAACAGGCGGGCCTAAAAGATCAATCGACGATTCTCCGGTTCTACTCGTGGATTGGAGTCATTATTCTCTATAGCGGAATGAGCATCATCCTCACGATCTTTCCTATCTACGCCCATGAGGAGCTGCTCTTGCGCGAATCGCACGTAGGCCTGTTCTTACTCATTAGAGGAGTAACAAGCTCGATCAGCTTTATTCTATTGGGAAAGTTTGCCTTCTGGCACTTTAAGAAAGGGTGGATCTTCCTCGTTCAACTTCTCTTTGCCCTTTTAAGCTATAGTGGAATCTTCTTCTCTTCCCTCCAGTTTTATGGGATTTACTTCTTCCTTTTTGGGATTTTGTTTGCCTTCGCCTACACCCAATCGATCTTCCACGGCGCCAGTGGGGCGATTAAACGATCAGAGCGAATGGTGATCCACGAAGTGCTCTTAACGATTGGTACGATTATCGGTTCGGTCGGAGGCGGATGGTTCTACCAGCGCTTTAGCTTTGAGAGTGTTTTATTCGCTGTTGGCACCCTTGCCCTGAGTGCCGTGATAGCTCAAATACTATTCAGCGTATACAACACGCACCGCATTCGCTACAATAAAGAAAACTACACACAAGGGGGACGCCATGGCTCTAACCTTGACGGAAAAAATTCTCGCTAGTCACTTGAAAGAGGGCACACTTGAGCGAGGAAATCCAATCGGGATTACAATCGACCAGACGTTGACTCAGGATGCGACGGGAACGATGGCTTATCTTCAATTTGAATCGATGGGCTTAGATCGGGTTCAGAATGAACTCGCCGTCAGCTATGTTGATCATAATACAATCCAAGTCGGCTTTGAAAACGCCGATGACCACCGATACTTACAATCGGTTGCCGCCTCGAAAGGGGTAATCTTCTCCCGCCCAGGCAATGGGATTTGCCACCAAGTTCACTTAGAACGCTTTGGAGAACCGGGAAAAACCCTCCTCGGAAGCGATAGCCACACCCCAACAAATGGGGGCCTGGGGATGATCGCAATCGGGGCAGGGGGACTGGACGTCGCCGTTGCGATGGCTGGTGGTCCCTTCCACCTTATCTGCCCGAAAGTCATTGAAATTCGCCTCACCGGTGAGCTTCGACCGTGGGTCAGTGCGAAAGACGTTATTTTAGCAGTCTTAGAACGCTATGGAGTGAAGGGTAATGTGAACTGCATCTTTGAGTACACCGGTGAAGGGGTGAAAACCCTCCAAGTCACTGAGCGCTCCACGATCTGTAACATGGGTGCTGAGGCGGGCGTTACGACGAGTATCTTCCCCTCCGATGAAAACACCTATGCGTACCTGAAAGCACATAACCGCGAAGATGTGTACATCCCCTTAGCTGCTGATGAAGGGGCGGTGTATGATGAGACGTTTGAAATAAACCTCTCTACCCTTGTACCGAAGACGGCGTGTCCTCACTCACCGGGGAATATCGCCGATGTTTCCTCCCTCGTTGGAATGAAGGTCAACCAAGTCCTCATCGGTTCGTGCACTAACTCGTCCTACACCGATATGAAGAAAGTTGCCGATATCCTTGATGGAAAAACAATCGCGCCGAATGTCTCCTTCGGGGTTGCCCCAGGGAGCCGGGAAGTTATTCTCATGCTCGCCCAAGACGGCTCACTAGCAAAGCTTGTTGCCGCTGGGGCGCGAATCTTAGAAACGGCGTGTGGATTCTGTATTGGAAACCACCAGAGTCCAGGGACCAATGAAGTATCGCTGAGAACAACCAACCGAAACTTTGAAGGGCGCAGTGGCACGAAGAGCGCCCAAGTGTACTTAGTGAGCCCAGAGACCGCAGCCCTCAGCGCCTTAACTGGGGTCTTCACCGATCCGCTCTCTGATCATGGAGTTGCCTACCCTGAGTTAATCATCCCCGATCAATTCATCGTCGATGATTCAATGCTCATCTTCCCACCCGACAATGGCAGTGATGTTGAGATCGTCCGTGGACCCAATATTGGCGATCCTCCGGCAAACGTCCCCTTAAGCGACCACATCGATGGGTATGTGACAATTAAGGTGGGCGATAAAATCACCACCGACCACATCATGCCCGCTGGAGCGCGGCTGAAGTACCGCTCGAATATTCCCGTCTACTCAAAGTACGTCTTTGAGCCAATCGATGAGTTCTTCCCTCAACGGTGTACGGAGAATCAAGATCGAGGTAAGGATAACTTCATCGTCGCTGGTGCTTCCTACGGCCAAGGCTCATCCCGCGAACACGCGGCGATCTGCCCGATGTACCTCGGGGTGAAAGCGGTGATCGCCACCTCAATTGAGCGAATCCACCAAAACAACCTCTGTAACTTTGGAATTGTCCCCTTGACGTTCATCGATGAAGCAGATTACGAGAAGCTCGATCAAAACGATGAAATCATGATCGAGAACATTCGGGAGCAAGTCGCTAGCTCAACGGTGATCCTCAAGAACAAGACCAAGAGCTTGGAGATTCCCCTGCTCTGTGATGTGACCGATGAGCAACGTTCGATGTTAATCAAAGGTGGCCTCCTAAACATTCTAAAGGAGCGCGGTTGATGAACCAAGTCATCTGCTACATCGAAGGTGATGGGGTAGGACCAGAAATTACCCATGTGATGGTTACGGCGGTCAACACCGCCGTGGCCAACGCGTACAAAAACACTCGATCGATTGAATGGAAAGAACTCCTCGCTGGGCAAAAAGCGTTTGATCGCTTAGGAACATATCTTCCTGAAGAGACGCTGAAACTCATCGATGAACACAAAGTCGCCATTAAAGGCCCCCTGACCACTCCAGTGGGGAAAGGGTTTCGTTCTTTAAACGTAGCCCTGCGCCAGGAGCTCGATCTCTACGTCTGCTTACGCCCCGTTGAATACTACGAAGGGACTCCTTCGCCGGTAAAGAGCCCTGAGGCGATCGACATGGTTGTCTTTCGGGAGAACACTGAGGATATCTACGCCGGTATTGAGTGGGAAGCTAACACTCCTGAGGTGAAGAAGCTCCTGGACTTTCTCACCGATGAGATGAAGGTGAGTACAATCCGCTTCCCTGAAAGTAGCGCCCTTGGGGTGAAACCCGTCTCTAAAGAGGGAAGTGAGCGCCTGATTCGTAGTGCGATTGAGTACGCCCTGAAGGAAAACCGAAAGAGTGTCACCCTCGTCCACAAAGGCAATATCATGAAGTTTACCGAAGGCGGCTTCCGCTTATGGGGTTTTGAGCTCGCCGAGCGGGAGTTTGGGGCAACAAAACACAGTGATGGGTATCACATTCAAAGAGCAGGGATGGAAGACCTCATCATCAACGACTGCATCGCTGATGCGTTCTTACAAAACATCCTCACTAAGCCTCACGCCTACGACGTCATCGCAACACTCAACCTCAATGGTGATTACATCTCCGACGCCCTTGCTGCTCAAGTAGGGGGAATCGGGATCGCCCCTGGGGCAAACATTAACTACGAACGTGGTCACGCAATCTTTGAAGCAACCCACGGAACAGCGCCCGACATCGCGGCAAAGAATATCGTAAATCCTCTTTCACTCGTTCTCTCCAGTGTCTTGATGCTCCGTCACCTAGGATCGGACGAAGCAGCAACGCTATTACAGAACGCAGTGAGGCGAACAATTGCTGAAGGCATCGTCACCGCTGACTTCTTTGCCCTCATGAAAGAAGAGGGAAAGAACGCTACGCTCCTTGGTACAAAGGAGTATGGTGAGCGTCTTTGTGCGTTGATGTAGGAAATTTTAAAGCTGTAACTAGATAAGTAATAATATTCTGCCTCCCGTAATGGGAGGCAGTTTAAATGGTTCATTTACACTCGATCAGCCAGTGGAACGACGTTGCGCTTTGTTAAGCCGGTGTAGACTTGGCGCGGTCGGGCGATCTTTTGATACGGGTCCTCTGACCACTCAAGCCAGTGGGCGATCCACCCCGGAAGTCGGCCAAGAGCGAAAAGGACGGTGAACATCGACTCGGGGATTCCCATCGCGTGGAAGATGATTCCCGTATAGAAGTCAACGTTTGGATAGAGGTTGCGCTCGATGAAGTACGGATCGCTGAGGGCGGCGTGCTCCAGCTCCATCGCAATCTTAAGAAGGGGATCTAATTCGGTGTTTCCGATAATATTCTGACACAGCTCCTTGGCAATCTTTGCCCGTGGATCGTACGTCTTGTAGACGCGGTGGCCAAAGCCAGAGAGGCGGAAGGAACCTTCTTTGTTTTTCGCCATCGCTACAACTTCGTCGACCGTTAAGCCTTCATTATGAATCTTCAGGAGCATCTGCATCACCGCTTGGTTTGCTCCACCGTGCTTTGTTCCCCAGAGGGCACAGCATCCTGCAGCGACACTGGCGTAGAGGTTTGCATCACTGGAACCAACGAGGCGAACTGCACTTGTTGAGCAGTTTTGCTCATGGTCAGCGTGGAGGATTAAAAGGATGTTCAGCGCCCGAACGTGGAGCGGTGGGGGAACGTAGGCGTTCACACTCGTTGAGAACATCATGTTCAGGAAGTTTTCACAGTAGGAGAACTTATACGACGGGTTTACAAACTCTAAGCCATTCATCTGGCGATAGGTGAAGGCGGCGATCGTTCTCATCTTCGAAAGAAGGCGGGTTACCGTTAAGTCTAAGTTCTGCTGGGGATCAACATCAGCAAGTTCGGGGTAGAACGCTGAAAGGGAGGCGACCATCGCCGCTAAGATTGACATCGGGTGGGAGTCTTGAGGGTAGTCTCTAAAGAAATTCCGCATGTCGATGTGAAGGAGGGAGTGGCGGTTGAGTAACTCGGCGTAGGTGTGCCGCTCTTCCATGTTGGGTAGTTCCCCTTTAATAAGGAGGTGGGCGACTTCAACGAACTCGCAGTGCTCAACGAGATCTTCGATGTCATAGCCACGGTAGCGAAGAATTCCCTCTTCCCCGTTTACGTAGCAAATCTCACTCATCGCTGAACCAGTGTTTGCGTATCCTGGATCATAGGTGATATACCCGGTTTGCTTGCGTAGGGCAGTGATGTCGATTGATTTGTCTCCCATCGAGTCGGTGATGATTGGAAGGGTGACCTTTTTGTCTTCAAGGCTCAGTGTTGCAGCGTCTTTTTTGATATCCATCGCTCTTGCTCCTCCTATGGGGATAGCAAACCCTACTGTACTTTTCTTCTTTTGAGAATAGGGGAGGTTTAGGAGAATTTCATCATCTGGGATGTAGTAGCGATGCTCATTATCTTATTTGCGCGTCTTCTAGGACTTTTAAATACGTAAGGATTGTTTGCAGATTTAGGGTAGATCCGTCTGGTTCTAGATTTCTTTGTTGATGATTATTATCTTGAGTCTCGAAAGGATATTGCTTCTTCTTGCAATTTCTTGGAGGGTATAAACGCTAGTGCTTATGGAAGAAGTCTCAGGGTGTTCTGCTTGATTCTATAGTAATTAAAGCGGCGGCACTAGAGACAGGCTTGAATTTGCCACGCTGATGGGAAGGGACTATTGTTTTTTACTGTTTGGCAATTCGTGAAGGGAGATGTATTATCTGTCAATTTCGGATTTGACCATTGAATGAATCATTTTCCCCAATGTGAACATTTCAGTTGATCCATACAGAGGACCATCATCATTGGATTTAAAATGAGCCTCGGCATTTGCAATTGCAGTAGCAAGCAACACTGGATGCTTTTTGCTGTCAAAGCCTCCAGGGATGTTGGAATTCACATATTGCTTCCATTCTGCACAGTTTTTCAATGCTAGATTCGCAGCATCGTTACTAAAGACATGATAATAAAGCCACACTTCAAAACAAGGATTGCTTTGAGCTATATACCAGTTTTGTCGTTTTAAACAAAGTTCTCTCAATTTCGTTAGATGATTGCGCCAGTCATCAGTATCGATGACAAACCAGACTTCATCATTTTTTCCTAACCTATATTTTCCTAGGTCAGGGTCTTCAATATCACTACACGCTTGGGCAAACAATCCAGATGGTGAGTTATCGCCTTGATCATCTGCTTTGATAACCTCAATCCGTAGTCGGGGGCTTAATTCATTGAAATGGCGAAAGTATTGAGGTTCGCGCTTACTACCTTCACAATAAATAATGCAAAGCGTTGCATCCCGGTCAGGTTTCTTACGCTCATATTGCCTACTTCTTAAAATCATACCTATCCCAATTTAGGTCTTTCAAATTTGCTAAGAAAGGTATAGATCCATAGCGACCTGAAAGATACCCTCGTCGAATATCTTTGGTATTGTGTTCTTTAAAATCGCAGAGGGAGTAAAGATCTGAGCTACCTGAATGATCTTTTTCTATAAACCAGATTTCATCCTGTCTAAAAATTTCTTGATCGAGCAAGTTGGATTCATGGGTAGTAAATATGAGTTGGCCTGCAGTGGTATTGTCCGAAGAGAACTTACTCAGTAACTCTTTTATCAAAAGCGGATGAATGCTTCGTTCAATTTCATCAACAAAATATGTTACGTCACTGCTGAGTAAGTCTCTAAACATCGGTAAGTAATCTAAGAGTCGGATTGATCCATCTGATTCTTCAGAAAGATTGAAAAGAACTGAACGTCCGTCTTTGGCAATATGTTCGGTTTTTAACTGTTTGACGATGATTTGCTCATTTTCTTTAACAACCACCGCCTCCTCACCCTCATTATCCAAAAGGGTAACAATAGATTGGGGAGATTCTTCTACCATATCAATTAATGTGTCAGTTTGAGTTCGATTATCATCACCAAAAAATTGAGCGATCGGTTTTTTTATCGGACGAAGCCTCTTGATACCAACACCAAATGAGGAAACATTTTCTTCGGCATACTGGTGAAACCCTTTATCAATATCTAAAAGGTGAGCGAGTGCCCCATTTTTTGTGGTTGGGGAGATAATTTTCATTTTATGTTTAAACCACTGATATGCGTCTTCTGTTTCTGAAAAGAGTTCATTATTGAGGGTAACTAAAATCTTAAGAGCAGATTTGTTGTGCTTAATTAAATTCCTTTCAAGGATTTGTTTAAGAACCATACCTTCATCACTTTTCATTACCTTATCTGATAGAAGGAGCGTTGATTTTCCTCCTTCTTCAGAAGTTCGCTCAAAGATGAGTTCATCATCCCGCTTTCCTAAACCTGAGAAGTATAGCTCTTCCTTAAGGATTGAAGATTTACCAATTTCTATGGCATATACATAGGCTTTTTTATTGATAATAAATTCAACTCCTAAAAGAGTCGGTTCTTCCACAGAATGAAAATGTTTCATGCGCTGTAGAGCTAATGAACTAGGGATATCACCTGAAAGTACAATAGTTTGAAGGAGTTCTAATGCTCGGATGAGGTTTGATTTGCCAGCCCCATTAGCACCGTAAAACGAAGCCATTTTAAGGAGTTCGATTTCAGGGTTTCGATACTTATGCCCATCCAATCGAGTAAAACGGGGTGCAGGAATCATAGTAAATTCCTTTTCGCTATCAAAAGAGAAAATATTTCGAGCAACAAATCTAATAAACATCTACGTGATAATATCACGTGTACAAATATATAGCAAGGTTTTCGCTGTAATATTGAGCTTGGTTGTTGGGAATAAGAAAATATATCACGTTAGTCCCTTTTTAAAGAGTTTTATATCCTCTTTGAGGAAGATGGGAGACTATACAACATTGTGAGTGATTGATGGAGTAACTACATGTTATTCTCATTTTTAAAAATCTTTTTCGAGGTAGGGGAGAATAGGGGAGGTTTAGGAGAATTCCTTTTCATTTAATCGGAAGGAATGTATAATCAAGGGGAAAAGGAGCGGTATGATGGATGAATTAACGTTGCCCCTCGAGGAAGAAATTGTCGATATAGCCGATTTCTTCAAAGTATTTGGTGATCCAACCCGTCTAAAGATTCTCTTTCTTCTTGAACAAGGGGAGCGGGGGGTAAATGCAATCTGTGAAGAACTTGGAATGCAGCAGTCGACGATCAGTCAACAGCTCAAGCTCCTGAGGGCTCGGCGCTTAGTCCGCTTTCGCAAAGATGGGCGAAACGTCCTCTACCGCCTCAATGATGAACACATCCACGACATCCTTGCCCTAGGAATCGAACACTATCAGGAGCTTCAATGAAAGTAACCATTTTAACGTTCTCACCGACGAACCAGAGCTTAATTGCTGCGCGCTACCTCGCCCAGTGCCTCGACGGTGACGTTGAGGTTCACAACGTCACCAAAGAAAAAGAGCGCCGCATCGAGCGCAATTTTGACCGAAGATTGATGATCTTCTCGTGTCCAACGTTTGCCGGTCGTGTGCCTGAGCTCTTTGCTACCTATATTAAAGAAAAGACGACCTTCACCCGCTCATCGGCGTACGGCATCCTCACCTGGGGAAACGTCGCCTACGATGATGCGTTAGTTGAACTGTATGATCTAATGAGTGTAAAAGGCGTTGAAGTTCTTTCGATGGCTGCCCTCGTGGTCGAGCACGGTCAGAGTGCAAAGATTGGGAAGAACGCTCCAACGAGTGAATCGATGAGCCTCCTTGCCCAGATGGCGCGCCACAATCCTAAAAATGGGGGAGTCCTTCCCCTTCGGGGCAAGCGCCCGTACCGGGA
>Ga0172382_10006988_pt1 | contig 16173 bp, 13 predicted proteins | sample Leawel138RmetaG_FD_122245 | JGI IMG/M metagenome (GOLD analysis project Ga0172382, IMG submission 122245) | Leachate microbial communities from a municipal landfill in Southern Ontario, Canada - Leachate well 138R metaG | ecosystem: Engineered > Solid waste > Landfill > Unclassified | place...
CCTGCTGGATGAACCGCTCTCGAACCTTGATGCCCTGTTGCGAGAACAGATGCGGGTCGAGATCAAGCGGATCCAGAAGAGTCTCGGCATCACTGCGATCTATGTAACGCATGACCGTGTCGAGGCGATGAGTCTCTCGGACCGCGTCATCGTCATGAAGAACGGATTCATCAGGCAAATCGGAGCTCCCGATGTGATCTACGAACAACCGGACTCACGATTCGTCGCTGGATTCGTCGGTAAAGCGGCGTTCTTCCCCGTGGAGATCGGTCCGCACGAGAAAGGTCTTTGGTCATGCAACCTCGGTGGCAAGGAGGTCAAGGTAGCACAGGCGGCTCCCGATGTGAAAAAGGGTGATTCGGCAGTCCTCATGGCCCGCCCGGAGTCGTTGCGGCTGGAGGAAACGGGCGTGGGACACATCGACGGGAAGGTGCGGATGAACGTCTACCTTGGCAACAGTCTCGAATCCTTCGTACAGACACCGTTCGGTGAAGTGCTCGTGCAGATCGACGATCCGCACTCGAAGAAGGTCTACCGCGAAGGGGAGGATGTTTCGATCGGATTCAGCCCTGATCGGGTCCGTATCTTGTCACGAAGCGAAGACTAAGGAATTCGTACCGTCTGCTCCCCGGGCAAGCTGTCCGGGGAGTTTTCATTGACAACAGCCTCCGCGGAGGCTACACTGAACTACAATAAGATAAGTAGGGGGTTTTTATGGCCACTGTAGAGTTGAAGAACATTACCAAGGTGTATGACGGTAATGTGAAGGCTGTCGACAATGTCAATATTGACATCCAGGACAGGGAATTCGTCGTGTTGGTAGGTCCTTCCGGTTGCGGAAAGTCCACCACGCTGAGAATGGTTGCCGGACTTGAGGATATTTCCTCCGGCGAATTGTTTATCGATGGCAAGATGGTGAACGATGTCCCGCCCAAGGACAGGGATATCGCAATGGTGTTCCAGAACTATGCGTTGTATCCGCACATGAGCGTATACGACAACATGGCATTCGGATTGAAGATCCGCAAGTTCCCCAAGGAAGAGATTGACCAGCGCGTACGCGAGGCAGCGAAGATCCTCGATATCGAACAGCTGCTGGACAGGAAGCCCAAGGCGCTCTCCGGAGGACAACGGCAGCGTGTTGCAGTCGGACGTGCGATCGTACGCAAGCCGAAGGTGTTCCTCTTCGACGAGCCGCTTTCAAACCTCGATGCGAAATTGCGCGTACAGATGAGAGCCGAGATTTCCTCCTTGCACAACAGGCTCAAGGCCACGATGATCTACGTGACCCACGACCAGGTCGAGGCTTTGACCATGGCAGACAAGATCGTCGTCATGAAGCTCGGTATCATCCAACAGATCGGCGGGCCGCTCGAGCTCTACAATGAACCGAACAACAAGTTCGTCGCAGGCTTCATCGGTTCTCCTCCCATGAACTTCATGACGGTCGACATCGTCGCGGAGGGCAAGCAGCTGTTCGCCGAAGAAGGCACGTTCCGCATCAAGCTCAGCGAGAAACAGAACACCCTGCTCGCCTCCTATGCAGGCAAGAAGGTAACCTTCGGTATCCGCCCCGAGGATGTGAAGTTCTCCAACACGGCAATCGCCGACACCACCATCAACGGTCAGGTCAGCGTCATCGAGCCGCTCGGATCGGAGACGCACATCTATGTGACCGCGGGAAGACATCAGTTCATCGGAAAGATCGAACCACATATCATCCTTACGGTCGACCAGGACATCAGCCTGATTCCCGATCTCAACAAAGTCAAGTTCTTCGATTACGAAACGGAGTTGGCGATCCGCTGACCGGCACATTTCTCATGCACTGCCAAGGAGGTCCGCATCGTCGGACCTCCTTTTTTTGTTTCCCTTCCAACTTCCCTTCGTATATCATGTCGGTATCGGAGGCACTCCATGCAGGATTCTCGCAAACAGATCATCTCCTGGTCCCTCTACGACTGGGCCAACAGCGCCTTTGCCACGACAGTGATGGCCGGATTCTTCCCGATTTTCTTCAGCTCCTATTGGTCAAACGCACACAGCGCGCAGGAGAGTACCTTCTACCTCGGATTGGCAAACTCACTCGAGGCAATCTTCGTGGCAATCCTCGCTCCGATACTCGGTTCCATAGCCGATCGCGGAAGCTTCAAGAAACGATTCCTCATCTTCTTCACCTTTCTCGGTTGCGTGATGACCGGAGGCCTTTGGTTCGTCCAGGCAGGCATGTGGGAACTGGCCGTCATGTTCTACATCCTGGCGACTGTCGGATTCTCCGGATCCTTGATCTTCTATGATGCACTGCTACCCTCGGTCGCATCACCGAAGAAGGTCGACTTCGTCTCATCACTTGGGTACGGACTCGGGTACATCGGAGGAGGCCTGCTCTTTCTGGTCAATGTGTTGATGTACCTCAATCCATCCTGGTTCGGATTTGCCGACGAAGTTGCTGCCGTCCGTGCAGCTTTCGTCTCGGTGGCCATCTGGTGGGCTGTGTTCTCCGTACCATTGGTCCTCTTCGTGAAGGAACCGGGAGCAGTCAGGAACAAACGGTTGTCGCATGCTGTCCGTGATGGACTTCGGCAATTTGCCGTTACGTTCAAGGCTGTCCGGGACCTGAAAGTCGTGGGACTTTTCCTCCTCGCCTACTGGTTCTACATTGATGGCGTGGATACGATCATCCGCATGGCTGTCGACTACGGAACGGCGATCGGTTTCCCTGCCTCCTCGCTCATCGTGGCGTTGTTGATCACACAGTTCGTCGCATTCCCCTCTGCGCTGGCATATAATGCCTTCGGAAAGCGTATCGGAGTCAAAAGGGCGCTCCTCGTGGCTATCACAGCCTACTCATTCATCGCGGTACTCGGGTACTTCATGAGCGAAACGTGGCACTTCTATGCGCTTGCTTGCATGATCGGACTCTTCCAAGGGGGAATCCAGGCACTCAGCCGCTCCTACTATACCCGGCTCATTCCCACGGAGTTCTCTGCTGAGTTCTTCGGGTTCTTCAACATGCTCGGCAAGTTCGCAGCGATCATCGGGCCTGTGCTTCTCGGCACGGTCACGTTGCTCACCGGTTCCAACCGCCTGGGAATCCTCTCGATCATCATCCTTTTCATCGCCGGAGGCTTGTTGCTTGCGAAGGTCGACGAAACGGAGGGGACGAGGAGTCTTGAGGCCTTCCGTTCAAGCATGGCAGCGCATGACATGGAAGATCACCTGCAATAAAACAGAAGACTGCCGCTTCCGCGGCAGTCTCGAACGCATCATATCGTGACGGGAGATTATTTCTTGTAGATCTTCCTCTCGGTATAGGTGGTGTGCAGCAGGTGGTGGGATTTCTCACTGAGCGGGGCTCCGAAGAAGTCCTTGTAAATCTGCTGGATCTCCGGGTTCTGGTGAGAACAACGTACGGTGCTCCGCTCGTCGTCGGTATAGAGACCGGCGATGCGCTGGGCTCGCACCTCATCGGTGGTCGCGTAGGGTTGCCCGCCTCCGGCGACACAGCCGCCACGGCAAGCCATGACCTCGATGAAGTGGTAGGGAGGTTCCTTTCCGGCATCCCGGGCTTCACGGATCTCATCGAGCAATGTGCTTACGTTGGCCATTCCATGGGCAATAGCGACACGGAGCTTGGTGCCCTTCACGTCTACCACACCCGAGCGTACGCCTTCCATTCCACGCACCGCCTCGATGTTCACATCCTTCAGTTCCTCACCGGTCATCAGGTTGTATGCGGTCCTGATCGCAGCCTCCATGACTCCTCCGGTATTTCCGAAGATCGTTCCCGCACCTGCATAGGCACCGATAGGACTGTCGGCCTTCTCATCCTCGAGCTTCGTGAAATCGATGCCTGAGGCCTTGATCAGCCTGGCAAACTCACGGGTGGTGAGTACCAGGTCGACATCGGCGTAACCGGATGCATACATGTTCTCATCACGGGAGATCTCGAACTTCTTCGCGGTACAAGGCATGATTGCCACCGAGTAAATCTTCGCAGGATCAATCTTGGCGTTCTGCGCATAGTATGTCTTGGTGACGGCCCCCTGCATCATCATCGGGCTCTTTGCCGTCGAGAAGTTGGGAATCATGTCGGAGTAGTACTTCTCCATGTAATCGGTCCAAGCGGGACAACAGCTGGTGATCTGCGGAATGGCACCCTCACCGGTGGTAAGGCGCTTCACCAACTCGGTCCCTTCCTCCATGATCGTGAGATCGGCACTGAAGTTGGTGTCAAAGACCTTGTCCACTCCGAGTCTGCGCAGCGCAGCGTAGATCTTTCCGGTGGTGATGGTACCTGCGGGGAGGTTGAACGCTTCGCCGACGGCAACTCGGACCGCGGGAGCAATCTGTACGACGACGTGCTTGTCGGGATCGGAAATCGCCCTGACCAGGTCGCGAGTCTCATCCTTCTCGAAGATTGCACCGACAGGACAGTGTGCGGAACACTGACCGCACTTGATGCACGGGCTGTCGTTCAGCGGCAAGCCTGCTGCCGGGGACATGACGGTCTTGTCTCCGCGACCGATGAACTCGAGTGCATAGACACCCTGCATCTCCTGGCATACCTGGACACAGCGTCCGCACTTGATGCACTTGGTCGGATCGAGCACGATCGACGTTGTGGAACGGTCCTGCGGCAGATCGACGAGACGAACCTCATACGGCTGCTCGCGGACCCCGAACTCTGCAGCGAACCGCTGCAGTTCGCAGGAACCGTTTCTCGCACAGGTGAGACAGGTATTGGGGTGGGTGGACATGATCATCTCGATCACGGTCTTCCTGATCTGGTACAGCTCAGCATCGTGGGTGATGATGCTCATGTTCTCCTGCACGGGTGCGGCACAAGCGCGCAACAGCTTGGGAGAGTTCTCCTGCTTCACGACGCACAGCCCGCAAGCGGCCCACGCGGGAAGGTCCGGATGGTAACACAGGGTGGGAATATTGACATTCACTTTCTTGGCAGCCGCGAGGATGTTCTTCCCCGCTTCGATCTCGACCGGCATGCCGTTTATTTTCATATGAACAGTACTCACTGGTATCCTCCTCAACGCTCTCAGCCCTAACGGACCTCGATGGCTCCGAATTTACATGTCTCGAAACAGACTCCGCACTTGATACAAGCTGCCTGGTCGATGACATGGACTTCCCGCCTCTCTCCTGCGATTGCTCCGACGGGGCACTTCCGGGCACACGCCGTACAACCGATACACTTGTCGGCAAGGATGTTGTAGCTGATCAGGCTCTTGCACTTACCAGCCGGGCACTTCTTGTCGACAACGTGAGCCAGATATTCATCACGGAAGTAATGCAGGGTCGAGAGGATCGGGTTCGGTGCCGTCTGGCCGAGGGCGCACAGCGAAGCTTTCTTCATCGCCTCTCCGATCTCAACCATCTGGTCGAGGTCGGCCAGTTCTCCCTTGCCCTTGGTGATCTTTTCAAGCAAGTTCGCAAGTGAGCGGCCGCCGATCCGGCAGGGAGCACACTTTCCGCAGGACTCGTCGACCGTGAAGTTCAGGTAGAACTTCGCGACATCCACGATACAGTCATCCTCGTCCATGACGATCATGCCTCCGGAACCCATCATGGATCCGAGCTTGGTCAATGAGCCGAAGTCGATCGGGGTGTCGAGGAAATCCTTGGTGATCACACCACCGGAGGGCCCTCCGGTCTGCACTGCCTTGAACTCCTTGTCGTTCGCAATGCCACCACCGATATCATAGATGATCTCACGCAGGGTGGTGCCCATCGGAACTTCCACGAGACCTGAGTTGCGGATCTTTCCGGTCAAGGCGAAGACCTTCGTTCCATGACTGTCGGCCGTACCGATCTTGCTGAACCAATCGCCGCCCTTCAGGATGATCATGGGAATGTTCGCCCAAGTCTCGACGTTGTTGATGACAGTAGGCTTGCCCCACAATCCCTTCACTGCCGGGAACGGAGGACGGGGAACCGGCATGCCCCGCCGGCCTTCGATAGAAGCCAACAGTGCCGTCTCTTCACCGCAAACGAACGCTCCGGCGCCGAGTCGGATCTCAATGTCGAAATCGAAACCGGAATCAAGGATATTCTTGCCAAGCAGGCCATACTCGCGAGCCTGGGCCATCGCAATCTCAAGGCGCTTGATCGCCAAGGGGTACTCAGCACGGATGTAGATATACCCTTGGTTGGCTCCAACGGTCTTTCCTGCGATCGCCATCGCCTCGAGAACCGAGTGCGGATCTCCTTCAAGGGTCGAGCGGTCCATGTAGGCACCCGGATCCCCCTCGTCGGCGTTCACGACAATGAACTTCTGCTTGGAATCGGCTTGTCGGGTGAAGTTCCACTTCATCCAGGTGGGGAATCCCGCACCACCGCGACCCCTGAGCCCGGCGATCTTCAGCTCGTTGATCACATCCTCGGCAGTCATTTCGAAGAGGACCTTCTCCAACGAGGCATACCCTTCACGGGCGATATATTCGTCTATGTTCTCCGGATCGATGAACCCGCAGTTTCTCAGGACGATACGGAACTGCTTCTGATAAAACTCGATGTCCTCGACCTTCGCATGCTTGCGGCTGCCTTCCTTAGCGTAGAGCAGTCGCTTGACTTCACGACCCTTGATCACGTGCTCAGCGATCAATTCCTTGGCATCCTCGGGCTTGACCTGGACGTAGAAGGAATCTTCGGGGAGGATCTTCACGATCGGGCCCTGCTCGCAGAATCCGAAGCATCCGGTCTTGACGATCTGGACCTCATCCGCGACGCCCTGGGCCTTGCTCTCGGTCACCAGCGCCTCGTAGATTGCATTCGCTTTGCTGGATTCACAGGCTGTTCCCCCGCAAACCAGGATATAGTTTCTAAATGCCATTACTTGCCTCCATCCTTGATGATATCCGCAGAGGGACGGTCGAACACGTGGTCAGAGACCATCTTGTTGCGCATGACATGATCCTCGACGATCGTCTTCGCAACCGCTGCATCCACCTTTCCATAGATTACCGGAGGCATTCCCGGGGTGATGACCTCGACCGTAGGCTCCACATAGCAGAGTCCCATGCATCCGGTCTGGGTCACCGAGACGTTCTCGAGCTTATTGGCATCAAGCGCCTGCAAGAAAGCATCCAGCACAACCTTCGCTCCGGCAGCGATGCCGCAGGTTCCCATCCCAATGATGATCTGGGTATCCTTGCCAGCAATATCGCGCTTCTGGATTTCCGATTTCTTACTGTCCCGAAGCTTCCGCAAATCCTCCAATGTCATCTTCGCCATTCCAGCCTCCTCGTCCGTTTCCCTTCGTCAGGGTCGGTTCCGTATTTCGTCCAACGCAGTCTCTTGAGACTGCACGTATGTTTTCAACAGCTGCAAGTTCCCGCTGCTTGAGAAGTCACCGAGCAGATCCCACAGATCCCCTCGATCCAACTCGTAACTTTCTTCCGTTTCACCAAGCACAAGACTCCTGGTGACGATCATCCGGTAGGCCCCGCCGAAAGCCAGCATCGAGACCAAAGTCGAAACAAGGTTCCCCACCGGAGGACAGTCGATATGCTTCAGGGGAAAACGATACGCAACCGTCGTCCCTTTGCCCTCTTCCGACTCCAACGAAAAATCCCCGCCGACCGCATCCACCGCCTGCATCAGGAAGGGGATGCCCAAACCCATTTTCCGCCTCTTGTGCTTGATCCCATCGGTATAGAAGGGATCCGACACCTTCCGACGTATTTCCTCGCTCATCCCCTTGCCATTGTCCGTCACGACGAAGGACATCGCATCCTCCCGCTCCTCGATCGAGACGCGGACCTCAGAGGAATCCGCCTCGATCGCATTCTGTACGATATCCGAGAGGAAGTCACACAGGGATGCGTGCATGGGAACCTGTCATCACTTGAATTTCGCGATGATGCCCGGCAATTGGTCCTTGGTCACCTTTCCGAACACCTCTCCGCCCACGGTCATGACCGGGGCCAGTCCACAGCAACCGACACAGCGGACTCCCTCGAGGGAGAACTTGCCGTCGGCAGTCACTGCTCCGACTTCGATACCGAGCAGGTTGGTCAGCTCATCGACGAGCATCTCGCCGCCCTTGAGGTAACATGCCGTCCCCAAACAGACCTGTATATTGTGCTCTCCCGGCTTCGTAATCTTGAAAAAGTGGTAGAAAGACAAAACGCCGTAGATGGTCGCGAGCGGAATGTCCAGCATCTCGGCAACCTTGTCGGCAGCTTCGCGAGAAACGTACCCCAGCTCTTCCTGCACCTTGTGCAAGACCATGATCAGGTTACCCGGCTTTTCCTTCCATTTTTCGATGAACGCAACAAGACCTTTGGAGAATGTAATCTCTTCTTTCATGGCAGACATGGAACCTCCAATACTCAGTATTCAATTATCCATACTATCGGGTAACGAGGAAAATTACAATATATATTTGTTTATCGATTTCCCGTTTTTTATCTTTTCACCATTTTTCAAAGCTAGATATTGTAAATATATGAGTTTTATTGTATCTTTTTTCACATAAATGAGGAAACCAGCATGAATAGTGACATGATCATACGGATAACCAAATACTATCGGATCCTGAACAGATTGCGTTCGCTCGGCCTGGAGAAAGTCTTCGCGCACAACCTCGCCGATGCAGCCGGAGTCTCGGCTGCCGTAGTCCGCAAGGACTTCTCCTTGCTGGAGATCCATGGCCAGAAACGGGGCGGCTATGAGATTGGCGACCTGCTCGGGCACCTCGGAAAAATCCTCGGAAAGACCGAAGAACCACAAAACGTCATCATCATCGGATGCGGCCGTATCGGCAAGGCACTGATGCACTACAATGGATTCGAGCCCGATGGAATCCGGATCGTCGCCGGATTCGACTCCGACCCGACGGTGTACAGCGACAGCACGCATCCCGTTCCCGTCTACCCGCTCAGCCGTATCGAAGAGGTGGTCAAGGCTTTCGACGTGAAGGTCGCGATCATCACCGTTCCCGAAGGTTCCACTTCGGACAGCTATCAACGCCTCTTGCACGCTGGCATCAAGGGAGTGCTCAACTTCAGTCCGATCACGCTCAAGCCGATGAAGCTTGATGACGGAACATTCCCGATCATCCACAACATGAACATCGCGCTTGAACTGGAGCAGATATTCTACGAGCTGCAGATCCCGAAAACCGAATAGGATATTACCGGCCCGAAAGAATCACCGAGACCGGAAGATGGTCCGAATAACCCTTTCCGGTCCGCCCGTCATAGGCTGCGGGATGACCCCCATCATCTGTCAGCGGGGCGTGCGCACCTACCATCCCGTTGAGAAATTCAATGCCATATCCGTCGAAAAAAGCCGGGGAAAGCAGTAGCTGGTCGTAAGTCTCCCATACACCTTGGTAGAGATACGATCCGGGGCTCTTGGCCATCAGTGTCATGCTCCGGTCCAACCACCAGGTGTACCATGTCCCTTGTGGGGGTACCGCTCCCGTAACAGGGAGAGATCCTCCATAGGACTGACGTGCACAGTCGGGCGAATCGAGCGGGACCAAGGCGTGATCGAACCCCTCCTCCCGGATCGCGGCATCGGCACTCTCGTTGAAATCCCCGGCAACCATCACTGCCCTGAACGGATTCGCCGCCAACACCTCCTTCGCACGGGCAGCGATCGCACGGGAGGTATCCATCCTCTGTTGTTCCGTCTCCTCGACCCCTCCCTTCCTGCTTTTGGCATGCACGTTCAGGATCGTCAGATATTCGTTTCCCAGATCGACCGTCCCCTCGAGGATCGGCCGTGATCCGTGAACCCGGTGAGATACGGATTCCACGATCGGATACCGACTCACCATGCCCAACTGGACAGGAGAGTCCCGCTCATCCGTCGCGGCATACCAACGGAATCCCCATTTAACCAGATGTGTTTCGACAAGCTCCTGCAATACCCTCTCATGTTCGACTTCCTGCAACAGCACGACATCGGGGATCCGTCCATGTCCTTGCAAGATCGCCTGTGCGGTTCTCTCGAGACGGATGCGATACGCATCGGCACTCCATCCTCCCTCTGGGGTGAATTCGGGATATTCATTGCCCGATACGAATTGATCGAACAGGTTCTGGACATTGTAGGTCATCACCATGACACTTCCGTCATCCGATCGCATGCCATCCAGATTGCACCCGCACCCGAAGGCACAGAGCAGGAAAACGGCGATGAACATATGCAAGAACGATAGTCGGACCATGCGGGAAACCTCCGGTATCAGGTAGGCAACATACCCGCAGACGAAGTCGATCGCTTGAGTCCTGATCGTTCAATCGCAGTTTTTCTTCAGGTGATAGCAAAAATAGAGGGCCGCAAGCGCATCATCCCCGTCGGTCTGTGCACGCGGCATGGTCTGAGCCTCCTGCACGGCACGATAGAGATGGAGCATGCGGGTATTCCTGAACGTAAGGTTGCGGGTCATGGAGAAACAGATGGCCCAGATTCTCGACCATTCCCGATGCTCGAACGCGCTGATGATCGCGATACGCTGCTGGTCGATCTCCACCACATCCCTCGCCTCTTCGATGAAATCGGCAAGGTAGTCTTCCCTTCCCAGGTTCTTCTGCTCATAGAGCTCCGCAAGCGGCGGCGTGAATTCCAAAAAGTGGGCCAGCACGGAGTAGCGGGTCTGCCGGAACGTTGCACTCATGCCCTTCTTCGCCGCAAGGAACAGCTCCTCGAAGAAGGACCCCTCCTTGTCCATGATATTCCTGGCCACGAGGAAATTCATCTCCTCGGTGGTATTCACCGCGAGATCGCTGATCGACTCCACACGGGTAAGATACCGTGAATCGCGGGTCACGCGGGCGAGGGACTTGGCTGCGGTGGAGCGGGAGAGATTCGTACCATGCTCGAGCAGGTAGACGAGCGCCTTCTCCACCTTCTCATTGTGCGTGAGCGATCCGAGTGCGAATATCGACTCGATTTGGGTATAGGAGTCGGTGTCGAACGCATCCTTGATCAGGTCATCCGCGAGAGACGGGCGCGGTCTGTCGAACAATCCCCTGATGACTTCTCCTTTGTCATCGCTGAACGGAGAGGCCAGGGTACTGCGGATTTCTCCGGTGGCGACACCAGTGAGGTTCGTGCCCAAGCTGAGGAGCAACGATTTGCGCTTGATCGGATCGGTAGCCTTGTTCAGCCGGTCCATATCCAAGAATGCCCTGATTCCGTGGAGCGAGAACATGATTTGTGCTGCATCCTTGGTAGAATAGCTGCCCTTCTCCCGCAGGAGGACGGAAAGGACCAGGCCTGTCATGGCGAGGGCCAACGCAAGCGAGTGGGTCAGGATGTATGAGTTGCCGAGATTGAAGGTGCCGATGTGCAATTCATGGGTAATCCGCAGTCCCACGGTAGCCAAGGCTCCTCCCGCCAACCCGCCGAAGAGGGCGAAGAAGGCGATGACAAAATTCACCATCGAGTTGAATCCCACGCCCTCGTCGTCAGGAATGACCGCTGAGATGAGTCGACGGATGAGGATGTTGATCACGCCAAGGAAGAAATTGGTGAGCAATCCGAGGATGAAAAAGAGATAGGGCTGCGCTGTCACGGGAACGACGATCCACCCCACGATACTGATGACGAGTGCGAATCCGTTGGCAATGATCAACGGTCTGGATCCGAGCCGATCACTGAAGAACTTGCAGAAACTTCCCGACAGGACTACCGCGAGGCTCACTCCTGTCGCGTAGAGGAATACGAGGCTGGAGCTGAGGCCGACCTCCTTGGTGAGAAAAGCCACGGTCATCCCGAGCACGACGGTAACGGTGAGGTATATCCAGTAGACAAGCAATCGGGTCCGGGAATTCCTGTCGGCCATGGCCTCCCTGAAGAGTACCACCATCGTCCTGCCCTTCTTGTACTCGATCGTCGTGCGACAGGGAATCTTCGACACATGGTATGAGGCGAACGTATTCGCCACCACGCCGAACATCTGCAGACCCACCATTCCCACGATTCCCGAGAGGGACTGGAGCGAAGTGACGATGAAGTTCACGAAGCGGGCGATGATGGTAACTGCCTGGAACGCCACATTCGCGTTTCCGATCACACGCCCGCGATTGCGGCTCGTGGTGATGCTCTTGAACGTATAGTCGTACGAGACCATGCCCAACAGCCGGAATGTGCAGAACATAGTGTAGACAAAGAGAAGCAAGGAGACGGCAAACGTCCCTTCGACCCACAACAGGAGCAGGTAGAGAAGGCTGATGAATCCCCTGAGAAGCCAGTTTATCGTCTGCAGCCTCACGACGTTCCTGTTACGGAAAATCCGGGAAGTCATGGGAAGGATGATGCCGACGATATACATGGCGGAAGCGATATACCCGAGGGCGATGTTACCGGCTCCGAATCGGACTGCGAGAATGTAGACGATGGTGTCTCCGAGCATGGAGACACCAAGACCGTTCCATGCTTCGGAGCGGTACAGGTGCGCCTGTCCTATCTTTTTCTCTTCTTCCGACAGGTATTTGGTCCGGACCATCGGTGTAATCCCACCCTTCGGGTGCCTGCGAACAGGCACTCCATCCAAGGAAGGAGCTCTTCAGATCTCCCTTCTGTTCTCCACGACCCTGCTGATCAACCCGTATGACAGCGCTTCATCGGCATCGAGCCAATGATCCCTGTCGGTGTCCTTCCTGACGATTTCTATCGCCTGTCCCGTCTGTGCGCTGATGATGGAGTTGAGCCGGTCGCGGGTCTTCTCAAGCTGGTTGGCGTAGATCTCGATATCGGTCGCGACTCCCTCCATCCTGCTCATGGGCTGATGGATGAGATAGCTGGAATTGGGCAAGCCGATCCTCCGCTCTTTCGGAACGGCGAGCAGAACCAAGGTCGCGGCGCTGGCTACCAAGCCCATGCCGATCATGTAGACCTCGTTCTTGATAAACCGTGCCATGTCGAATATTGCGAAGCCCGCTTCCACATCTCCTCCGGGCGAGTTGATGAAGACCCTGATGGGATCATCACTCTCCGCCTCGAGGATCAACATCTGCTTGACGACCTTCTCTGCGCTCTCCTTGTCGATTTCCCCTGACAACATGATGGAACGGGTCTGCAGGAACTTATCCGATGCGACATCGGGTGTCTGCTCTTTTTTTTCGGTATCTGCCATTGATCACTCCAAGATTTCCAGAATTGCCTGTCCGTCAAAGTATACGGAACAATCGGTGAAATGAAAAGACATGGCCGCACAGGACACTTGCCCTGTTTACTCTTCATATCGTGTCGGACTATAGTCTCCCTATGAAATGTGCCACCGTAGCCATCATCGGCAGACCGTCCTCTGGGAAATCGACGCTCGTGAACACCATCTGCGAGCGCAAGGTATCGATCACCGCGTCGACTCCGCAGACCACACGCAATGCGATCCGCGGCATCTACACCGACCAGCGGGGTCAATTGATCCTCACCGACACCCCGGGGTATCACGTGTCGGAGCAGGCGCTCAACCTCCGGCTTCAGGAGACGACCCGCGCATCGCTTGAGGATTCGGACATGATCCTCTACATGATCGATCCGAAACGTCCTGCTGGCGCTGAGGAACAGGCGATCGTGAAACTGTTGCAGACGGTCAGGATTCCTGTGGTGATTGCAATCAACAAGAAGGACATCGCAAAAGCCGAAGAGCTGGCCACTGCAAGACAGTTCATACACACGGCATTTCCCGATGCTCCTGTGGTCGAACTCTCCGCACAGAAGGATGATGGGGTGGATGAGGCGCTCATCGAATTGTTCAAGCTGGCGCCCGAGGGAGAGATGCTCTATCCGGAGGAAGCCTACACGGACCAGCCGCTTGAGTTCAGGATATCGGAGATCATCCGGGAAAAAGCGATTGCGAATGTCACCGAAGAGATTCCGCACGCCATCTACGTCGAGGTGTCGGACTTGGAATACTCCGAGGAGGCACAGTCGATCTGGGTCCGGGCGTTCATCAATGTGGAACGGGAGACCCAGAAAGGAATCCTGGTCGGCAAGGGTGGCGAGGGAATAAAGAAAATCCGCCAAGCCTCCTTCAAGGAGATCAAGCGGCTGTTTCCCGGGAAAACCGTGCAGCTGGACCTCCGCGTGAAGGCCCAGCCGAAGTGGCGCAAGAATCAGGTGGTGCTGGACAGGATTCTCTCCTGACCCGAATTAAATATATCGACGGAGGATGGGAAGCACTTTCTCCTTGCCGCAGGTCTTGATGAAGCCGGCGAGCTTCGGCCCCCGCTCCTTTCCGATCAACACCCCATAGGCAACCTTGAACAGGTGGGGAGCGTCCAGCTCGCAATCCTTGGCGATCGCATAGATCTCCTCCGCAAGCTGCTTCTCGTCATACTCGTCCAAACGGGAGACCACCTCGAAAAGCATCCCGATCGCCTTCTTCTCGGATTCCTCCAGCTCCATCACCGGATCATGATCACTTCGCAAGACCCACCGGAACTCTTCGGGGCTGAATTGGCTGATCCAGTTCCAGGCACAGACGCACCGTTGGCGCAAACGGTCGATCTGTCCGGGAGTGATCCCATCCAAGGAGGAGATCACGGCATCGATATCCCCCCCGTTGATCTGGAGAAGATTGCACAGGTGCCTGAACGGAATCTGATACGAGATCTCGGTCGGGATATCCTTGACTTGAGACAACTCGTAAATACGCTTTTCCTTTGCCTGACGTTTCTCATTGACTTCCTGAACACCGAAATAAATGCGTTCGGTAGTGTCGTAATCCTCATAGATCTTCAGGACGTCCAGGTCGAAGGAGATGGCAAATTCGGTATTGGGCCTCGTGCCGACGAAGAGGTAGCGGGTTACTTCCGGAGTATAGATCTCGAGGACATCGGGGAGGCTGATCACCTCTCCTGAGGAAGAGGATATCTTCCCCCCGCGTCCCTTGATGCTGATGAAATCGTATTGGAAGGATACGGGAGGCTCGGCTCCGAACACCTTGACCACGTGTTTCGATGTGTCGAAGGAACCTCCTTCGCTGTGATGGTCCTTCCCCGCAGGTTCGAAGTCGACACCCTCGTGAGCCCACCGCATCGGCCAATCGATCCGCCAGGGAAGTTTCGCCGCGCTGGTGGTCCTCAGGTCTATGGTCTCTTCCTGTCCCGTATCGTCATCGCGGTAGGTGACTGCCCACTCGCCGTCCCAACCGAGAATCGTCGTATTGTCCTTTCCCGTGAAATTGCTGAACACGGAGACAGGGTACCAGTCATCCGGCAAAGGAGAGGTCCTGTAGGTATCCAATATCGCCTTGATCTCATCCTTGTGCTCAAGCGCTGTCCGCATCCCCTGTGCATAGAGAGAGGCACGATACCGCTGAGCTTGGTAGAGATACTCCGGCTCGATTCCCACGACCGGCAACAGATGCTCCACAGCCTTCTCATTCGCCTCTGCATAGTTCGACCATGCTCCGGTGGTGTCCGGAACCAACGTGATGGGCTTGCGCAGGAACGTGGCGAGCACCTCGGGTTTCGGCATGTTCTTCGGCACTTTGCGGAACACATCGTAATCGTCCCACGAATAGATGAACCGTACGTTCTGGCCCTTGTCACGCAGCGCGCGTACGATCAGCTCGACGGAGATGATCTCACGGAAATTCCCGATATGGACAGTGCCGCTGGGAGTGATTCCGGAGGCACAGGTATAATGATCCTTGGGACCCTTCTCACGAATGATCTTGTCTGCGTATATGTCAGCCCAATGCAAAGATACGGATTGATTGTTCATGGGGGCGATTATACTGATAGACGATGGTTTGGGCAACATGCCTCCGGTCCCTCCAATTCCTTTGATTTTTCCCGCAACCTCCGTATAATCAAGCCATGGGACGATTGCTTGCGATCATGGTATTTCTCCTCTCGGCAACCCTGTTGTTCGCGGACACGGAGGTTGTTCCGACTGCATACGATGAGACAGGACTCGCTTCATGGTATGACAGCGATCCGGACGGGAATTTGACCGCGAACGGGGAACGGTTCGACCCCGATGCCATGAAGGCTGCACACAAGAGCCTGCCGTTCGGTACGGTCGTTCGTGTGCATGACCTTCACAACCACATGAGCGTCGAGGTGACGATCAATGACCGCGGCCCGTATGTGGATGGACGCATCATCGATCTCACGCCGGGGGCAGCCAGGAAGATCGACATGCATGAGCGAGGCATCTCCCCGGTCGGACTTGAGATACTTTTCA
>Ga0172382_10006990_pt1 | contig 16171 bp, 12 predicted proteins | sample Leawel138RmetaG_FD_122245 | JGI IMG/M metagenome (GOLD analysis project Ga0172382, IMG submission 122245) | Leachate microbial communities from a municipal landfill in Southern Ontario, Canada - Leachate well 138R metaG | ecosystem: Engineered > Solid waste > Landfill > Unclassified | place...
CGATAATTCTTTCACTTCTTCCTTCTTCGATACTTCCCCATTCGTACTTGGGGTCGCCCCTTTGAGGGAAAGCGCATACCATGCGCCTCCCCCAAGGATAATCAGACCGATAAGTACGGGAAGTACTATGCTGCGATGCCTCTTTTGCATACGCGCCTCCTTTACCTACTATCGAGAAGTATTTCGGCGAACCGCGAAGACAATACCAGCGATAATCGCGACACTAAGTCCAGCAAAGAGTGCGAGCTTCGCGCCACTGTTCGTAACGATACCAGCGACACCAGTGTTTGGCACACCTTCTTGTTTGTCATCATCGCCACCGCTAATGTGCCCGAAGGTTACACTTGCTGCAGTTGAGATAGCACCGAGGGAGTCAACCGCTCGTACTTCAACGTTGTATGAGCCATTTGGATCAAGGTTCTGGATGGTGTAGCTCAGGACTGTTGAGTCAACTGTGTCGATAAGCTGTCCGTTTAGGAAAATCTGGTATTCTTCAATGCCGTCGGTGTCAGTACTTGCACCCCAGTTAATAACGAAGGTTCCTGCCGCTGCATCAAAGTTGCTACTTTCAACGGTTGGCTGTGTTGGCGCTGCGTTAACCGTAAAGTTAAGCGTTCGCGTTACGGTGTCGTTATATACGTTCTTACAACTTAGTACGTATGAAGCTGCACCCGGTACCGACTTCGTAAAGCTATTGCCAGTAAGTGTTACCGACCCAACACCATTATTAAGGCTACAGCTGGTTGCGTTCGAAACCGTACCACTGAGGGTAATTGCTGCACCTTGGTTGATAGTGCCTGAAGGACCAGTGAAGGTGTTAATCGTTGCGTATGGAGACTGCGTCAATGCGTTCGCAAGCGCAACTCGCTTCTTGGTTACCTGTGTGTAGCCTGAACGAGTTTCTGTTACGTTCGCACCACTACTCTGGAGGAGTGAAACGAGCTGATCAACGGTAGCGTTCGGGTGTTTCTCGCGGAGTACTGCGAAAGTACCCGTGACCACTGGAGCGGCCATTGAAGTACCCTGCATACCAGCCATTGCGCTATTTGAGCTCGTGCCCGCCGCAATCACCACCGAAGTGATATCCCCGTCATAGTCACCGCCTGGCGCAAGGAGGGTCGTAAGCGCACCGTTTTGTGAGTATGAAGCAATAGTATTACCGGCTTTATTTGTTGCACCGATAGCAATTGCACCGTTTACACAGGCAGGGGCACCAATCTTATTTTCATAACCTGGAGTGTCGCCAGAGTTACCGTTCGAGATAATCGGAGCGACGTTGTGTGAACGAAGTGAGCTGACTGCTTGCGCATAAATAGGTGCGCTTGCGGTACAAGTTGCTTGGCTGTCGTACGCACCGCCACCAAGGCTCATGTTTGCCGCAACAATTGGCTCACCAATTGTATTGTTATTAATGAGGTTAATAATGTAGTCAACACCGCTCGCGACTAATGAGTCGAAGGTGCGAAGACAAGGGTTTTCACCAACTGGACATACTGTTGCTGAGTTTATTTGAGTAAATACCTGAATCGATACGATATCAGCACCGCTTGCAACACCGGCAAGGCTCACTGGTGAACCTTCGATTGTGCCAGAAACTGGTGCTCCAGCCGCAATAGAAGACACGTGCGTACCGTGATCACAAGCATCGTCGACAACACCACATGATGCTGATGATGCGCCAGCACCCGTTGCTGATGATGCGCCACCCGCACAAAGGCTGGTAAGCGTTGCGTCACTATAGACACCTGATTCGCTAAAACAACCTTCTGCTTTAACTTTTCCGCTAAGCATAATGTGTGAGGTAAGCGCACCCGTATCGAGCACAGCAACCGCCACGCCACTTCCGTCGTAGGTTCCACTTGCGTCCGTAAAGCCGCTCGTTGTACCACCAAGGGTGCTGAGCACCTGGTTCATTTCAGGGGCAATGATGTTATCATCACGAACCGCAACAACCGAAGGGTCGTTCTTTAGCGATGCTTCACCCGCTTCGTCGACAACATAGGCTGCATACGGGAGGTTATCGTAGCTCCGTACTTTCAGCTTGTAGCCTTCCGAGTATGGAGTTGCGTCTTGCACCTTTGCATCCGCTTTCGCGATTGCTGATTGCTGTGCTGCTACATTACTTCGTGAAGTAACCGCAGCAACGTTCTTGAACTGCACAATAACACGTTTCGTTTCGCCATTTGGGGTGTCTGCCGCAATAATTGGTTTATGACCAAACTGAGCTCCTGCGAAAGCAATTCCACCGAGCACAGCAACTGCTGCAACCACAAAAAAGCCCTTACGCCAAAACGCGGCCTTTTGCCTTTTTGCCATTTTTTCTCCTTTTTTATTTTACGATTTATCCACCAACTGGATAATTACCCCTGATTGTAGCAATAGCGTTAAGCAAAAGCAATATATTATTTCTTCTTCAGCTTTCTACCAGATAACGACGCCTTCGCCGTAGTCGTTACCGGCACTATCGCCAAAGTAATTGCTGCTAAGCCCCACCAAATAATCGACACCGTATCGTCCACCCATACTGGTAATACCAGCCCGATAACCATGAGGCCCAACCCTGATGCAAATACCGCTACCGCTAACCAATGGCTCCGTCGTTTCCACAGGCCAACCAAAATCATATACGACACCGCCAAGAAGAGCGCCAGTCCAAGCCAGCCCGTCTCATGGGCAATAAATAGGTACTGGTTCTCAATAATTAACGGTGAATCACCAAGGAGCGAAGCCGATCCGGTGCTTCCTACCCCACCACCCAGTGGTTGACGCGCCATACGCTCCAGCCCCTCAATAAGTGAAGCGGCATGTCCATCGTTCGAGTTTGTGTCATTCCCCTCAAGTGGATCTTCATGCAGAATAACCTGCGATACAAACTGTGTATCGCGAAACGCGTATAAACTTCCGCCAATTACCAACGCAACGGCAAGTAAACTCAGCCACATCCAACGCGATACCGTTCGCCCATAGACAATGAAAAGTACCACCCCCACCGCGACTATCGCCGCAAGCGCTGCACTGCGCGAATAACTCGCCCATAATGCCACAACACTTCCTGCACCAATAATTCCAAGGAGCCAATATTCCCCCTGGCGTAGTTTTCGTTTTGCAAGCAACCATGCGCACAGTACTGCAACAAGCGAGATAACCGCATAGGCCCCAAGCGGGTTCGGCCCGCGAAGGGTACTGTTAATACGAATGTAGTTAATATTTTCATCCACCGTTAAGAATGGGGCAATTGTATATTCACCGTACCCGATATATTTCAAAACATCATGGGGAAGCACGGTCGTCTGCAACACCGCAAACACCACCACAAGAAATGCACCAGCGCCGAATACCATTAAAAAGAGCCGGTAGTGCTGTGGGTACAATCGAAGCGCCCCGTAAACAAGTACAAAGAATAATAAATAGCGAACATTTATAAAAATGCCGGCAATGGTCGATTCGGCGCCAGTGTAGAAAAACGGTATCAATAAGACGTTAAGTGCCGCAAACCCAGCAATCAAGTAAAAAGGCTTTGAAAAAAGCACCGACCACTGTTTTTTCGTTGTAAGCAACACAACAAATAGTACAAGGGCGATGCCAAGAAGAATCTCTTTCCAAGACTTAATAAGCAGGTCGTGCTCGGGAAAAAGGGTCGAAAAGCCCACCGTAAGTGGCGCGTGCAAGACAATGCCGCCAAAAATCACCAGTAAAGAACCGATAAACACCTTATCAAGCAATGACAGTCGAGAAGTGTTGTGCTTTTGCCTTTTTGCGCTCATACCCTCTAGTTTACCTTACAAAATGGTACAATGATATTACTCATGACCCGTCGTAATTCTAAGCTCTACAGTCTTACCCTGATAATCGTTGACGTCGTCGTACTTGTCGCCGCTTTTGTATTGTCATATATTGCCCGCGTGCAATACGACCCTCGTCCGCTGCTCCACAATATTTACGCCTACGACTTCTTGTTCTCGTTCTTACTGATTGTCCCGTTTTGGATTGGCATCTTTGCCCTTATCGGACTCTACCAGCCAAAAACCTATAATCGCCGCCTCCTTGAGTGGGCGAAAATTGGTATCGGCGCATTCATTGGTATCCTCCTTATCATTGGCTGGGAATACGCCAGTGAGAAAGAACTCTTCCCTGCGCGCCTCGTAGCGGTTTATGCACTCGTTGGTTCATTTGTCCTTATTGTTATCGAGCGTGAGGTAATGCGCCTCATTCGAACGATAAGCTATCGTTACGGGAAAGGGGTTCGACGCGTACTTCTTATTGGAACCTCAAATGTAGTCGGTGATATCGCAAAAACACTCGCTGATACCCGCCGAAGTGGACACCGTGTCATTGCCGTTGCAGGGCCGAAGAAACTCCTCGGCGACATTGATGACGTCACCCACTTCTCAACCCCCGAAGCAGCCATAAAACAAATCGAAACACTTGGTATTTCGACTATTATCCAGACTGATCTTTACGAGGACCCAGACCGCAATCGACGCATCCTCAGCGCCACTCAAGGTGCACACATTGACTACAGCTTTATTCCCGGAGAATCTGAATTCTACTCGGGTAAAAACACCGTTGATGTTTTTCTCGGCTACCCTATGATTACCGTCTACCAAACTCCCCTTGTTGGGTGGGGTTCTATCGTAAAACGCGTCTTTGACTTTATCACCAGCCTCCTTCTCGCACTTATTCTTCTTCCGTTCCTTCTTGTTATCTACCTGATAAAAAAAGTTGCCGACCCGGGGCCAGCCTTTTACATCAGCAAACGCCTGAGTCGTTTTTCAGAACCAATTGGACTGATTAAATTCCGTAGTATGGGTGCTCAATACGGCGGTAAAGATGCTGCCGATGAATTCCGCGCCATGGGCCGCGACGATCTCGCCGAAGAATATGAAAAAAATCGAAAAGTTGAACATGATCCGCGCATCACCCCATTCGGTAATTGGCTTCGAAAAACGTCTATCGACGAATTGCCGCAAATCTTTAACGTCCTTAAGGGTGACATTAGCCTTGTCGGACCGCGTCCTATCCTTCCACAAGAAGTAAAGCTCGCCAAAGGCCGCACCGCACTCCTTCATAGCGTAAAATCAGGCGTCACCGGACTCTGGCAGGTATCGGGTCGAAGCGAATTAAGCTTTGAAGACCGTATCGAACTCGAGCTTTTTTACGCCCAAAACTGGACTTTCTGGTTAGATATTAAGATTCTATTCAAGACGGTCTGGGTAGTCGTAAAGCGAAAGGGGGCAAAATAATATGGCGAAGAAACAACCAAAAGTAGCCCTCGTCCATGACTGGCTTACTAACATGGGCGGCGCTGAGCCGCTCGTCCTTGAAATTCATAAACTTTTCCCAAAAGCACCTCTCTATACATCGGTGTACGATGCGGAAAAAATGCAAGCTTTCAAGGATATTGATGTTCGCACCACTAACCTACAAACAAAGCTCCCTAAAAAACTGCGTTTTAAGCACGTTCTCTGGCCAACCTTCCGCGCCAAAGCTTTTCGCGAGCTCGACCTGTCTGAATTCGACGTCATCATTAGTAGCTCAAGTGCTGAAGCGAAATCGGTTCGTAAAACACGCCCAGGGCAGGTTCATATTGCCTACGTCCACACCCCACCACGCTACTACTGGAGTCACTACGAAGAGTTTAGAAAAGAATTTAACTTCGGGCCACTCACCCCCTTTATCCGCCCGTTCATTCCCCACTTTGTAAAGAAAATGCGCGCCCTTGACCTTGAATCATCAAAAGATGTTGATGTATTTATCGCCAACTCAACCGTCACCCAACAACGTATTATGAAGTATTACAATCGTCCGAGTACCGTTATCTACCCCCCAGTAGAAGTGGCTAAATTTACGCCACCACCAAAAGGTGAGCGCCATGGGTATGTTATTTGGGGGCGCCACGTTCCTTATAAGCGCTTCGACCTTGCCATAAAAGCAGCGAACGAGCTTGGCCTCGACCTTACCATTGCTGGCACCGGCCCAGACACCGAACGCCTCAAAAGCCTTGCGGGGTCAACGGTAAAATTTGTCGGGCGCATTAGCGATGAAGCACTCGTCAACCTCGCGCATAGCTCCAAGGCGTTTCTTTTCCCGAATGAAGAAGACTTCGGCATCTCTGCCGTTGAAGCCCTTGCGGCGGGTACACCCGTCATTGCCTACAAAAAAGGTGGCGCACTCGATATCGTACAAGAAGGCGAAACGGGTATCTTCTTCGAAAAACAAACCGTCGAAGATCTCGTCAAAGCCCTGCAGCGTTTCGAGGCGCTCCAAGCGGAAAACCCCCAAGCATTCCTACCCGCAACGCTCCACCGCAAAGCAAAACGCTTCGACAAAGGACTATTTGCCACAAAAATGCGCAAAATTGTTGAAGATTCGCTACAATAGTGCTTATGAATAACGAGCAACCCCCTTATAACCCATTCGACCAGAGTGAGCCGGTGCAGCCTGTACAGCCACCGCAGCCACTCGAGCCGGCGCCACAACCACAACCAAGTAACAATTTCATTGTCCAGCCACCCGAACCGAAACCGGGTAAAGGCCTTCTTCTCGTTTCTGTCATTCTTGGTGCGCTCCTCGTTATTGCTCTTATTGTTATTGCCTACTTCGCCTTTTTCCAGCCAAAGAACGTCGCTCCAGCAACTAATAACGAAACGAAAACAACTACCACCGAAGACAAAGCTGCTGCTTTAACGAAAAAAGTCAAAGACGCCCTTACTAAACAGCTCAAAGATACCTATAAAGACATGGTTATCACCGATAACACGAGCGCACCTATGTACAAAGCGCCCGATACCGCATACGCCGCTTACAGCAGTGACATTGGAAAAAGTATTCTCGTTGACACGCGCCTTGCAACCTTCGATCAACCAGCAGTCACCGCAGTTGAGCAAATCGCCAACCAAATACTCAGTAACGAAGCCGACCTTCACGCAAGCAAAACCGACTGGCTTCGCACTTACCAGAATGAAAACGTTATCTGCACCGTTTCAACCGGAAGCTCACCAATCTTCGTAAGTTGTGCAAACACCGCCGACTACAAGGAACTCATCAAGGAAATCGCTCCGTTTGCTGGTGCTTACCTCGCCTCTGAGGACGGCAAGAAGAATGCCGAAGGAATCGCCTTTGCAGCCCCACGCATTACCAAAAAGACGAATGGCTTTGGTGCCGCCTCACTTGCAACCGGAAACCTCAACAGTGCTACCGCTGGTGCCGCAGCCCTCTTCTACGGAAAAGACAGTAACTGGCTTTACTGGCGCAGCACCCAAGCAGTCATCGCCTGTGGCGACTACAACACCTATGAGCTCCAACGATCATTCGAAGGTACGCTTTGTATCGGTAATGAAGGGGTACGAACCAGCGTCGCCGTTACGATTAAAGAACCAGAAGAAAAGAAGTAACTTCACCCTGCTATACTAAGTGAAATGCAACGCGCGCTTCACTTGTTTCTCAGAAAAGATATTGCCTATACCCTTGGTATTGCGCTGCTCTGGCAGCTAAGTCTCACCCTCATTGGCTGGGCGCTTTCACCAGAGCAGGGGACGCTTGGCCATATGAGCCACTGGGATGCTGGCTGGTATAAACATATCCTTGCTACTGCCTACGGCCCCGACGCCAGTCCCGCCTCACCGGCTTTCTACCCACTTTTTCCGCTTGTCATTGGGGCGCTCTCCTTTATGACATTCACCGCCATTCCGCAGGAGGTGCTCGTCCTCCTCGTTAACACCGCGGCGCTCTGGCTCGCCCTTCTGGCCCTCGTTCGCATTGGTACTATCTTTAAGTTTACCAAGCGGGCAAAATATATCAGCATCTTGCTATTTCTTAGTTTCCCCTCAGCCTTCTTTATGCATGCTTTTTACGGGGAAGCGCTCTTTATCGCGCTCGGGCTTTGGGCATACCTGAATGCACTCCAGAAACGATGGTGGGCGACAGGGGTACTCTTAGCATTCCTTACCGCCAGCCGCCTTCCATCACTCCTTTTCGTTGCCCTCTGTGGGTTAGAATTTTTCCAAGCATATGGCTGGAAAGTCAAAAAGATATTCAACCGTAACCTCCTCTGGTTCCTCCTTGCACCGCTCGGGCTTATTGCGTACGCACTCTATCTTCACGTTGCTCGCGGCGACTTCCTTGCAATGTTCCACGCCTATAGTGCAACAAACGACTGGACGTATCAAAAATTTAACCTAAACATCTTCGGAACATTATATGAAACAGGGGAGCGGGTAGTGCAATCTGCCCTGACACTTCACCCCACTTATGAAATCTTCATTAACTACGCTTTGCCTCTTTTTTGTATTCTCCTCATTGCCGCCAGTGCTTTTTACCTATGGAAGAAACCCCACGGCATACCGCTCGCACTCTTTGGATTTCTCTCAATTATTCTCTTCACCTTAAATAGTAATGTTGTATCTGTACACCGATATGCCTTAGCGTGCTTGCCGTTATTTATTGCCGCTGGGTTACTTGCAAAACACAAAAAAGTTGCTGTAGTATTTATTATTCTTAGCATACTTAGCTTCGGCGTACAGCTTTTCCTTTACACGAAATTCATACACGATATTTTCGCCGGCTAGCCCTCCCCTCCCTTACAAAACTTGACAAAACATGCTATTTTTGCTATAATATATACACCTTTGTACCTTTACGTTAGGATGCCTCATGAACACTCAACGACATACGAACCGTCGTGTGCGGCGCGTTTTCGTGATTTCCGCACACTACTACCCCGCCATGGATCTGGTTGAGAAGCTCGAAAAAGCCCTCTCCGACCGAGTCCCTGTCGTCCCCATCTTCCGGACATACCACCTGCCGGACCTGAAGCGCGGTGATATCATTATCACCGACGGGACTTGCAAGGACGCCAATGAATACGGACAATCGCAGGGTATGTACGTCAGTTATCGCTTCGCCGCCCTCAAGGCGCGGGCGACCTACCTGTTCAGCCCGACGTTCTTCGGACCGTTCGCTTCGCTGCTAGTCTTTCGACTCAAGCTTCGTCTGCTGCTGACAGGGAAAATGAAGGCCCTCGCGTAACACACAGAGGAGGTTGCTCATTCGAGCACCGGCCACCAGCTTCACGGTTGGTGGCCTCTTCTATTGATGATAAAATAACAGTATGAAAGTACTCGTTACTGGCGGCTCTGGATATATCGGAAGTCACACTATCATAGAACTCCTCAATGCAGGTCACGACGTGATCGCTATTGACAACCTCTCAAATAGCGCAAAAGAGTCTCTGGCTCGCGCCGAGCTTATCACTGGTAAGAATATTGAATTTCACGAAGCCGATGTCCGGGATAAGGACGCGCTTGACGCAATCTTCAACGCGCATACCATTGATGCCGTCATTCACTTTGCAGGGCTTAAAGCGGTAGGTGAATCGGTAGCACGCGCACTCTACTACTACCAAAACAACCTCGAGTCGACCCTTACCCTCCTCGAGCGCATGAAGCAATTCGACATAAAGAAACTCATCTTTAGCTCATCGGCAACCGTCTACGGCGACCCTGACACGCTTCCTATTGTCGAAAGTGCGCCACGCCGCGCAACAAACCCTTACGGGCAAACGAAACTCATGATCGAGCAAATTCTTGAAGATATCTCGGCCTCTCACGAAGGCTGGAATATCACCTCACTTCGCTACTTCAACCCTATCGGCGCCCATGAATCAGGCACAATGGGCGAAGACCCTAACGGCATTCCAAACAACCTCCTCCCGTTCATTTCAAAGGTGGCCGCCGGGAAGCTTGATACCCTCAGCGTATTCGGTAACGACTACCCAACCTCCGACGGTACCGGCGAACGCGACTATATTCACGTCGTCGACCTTGCACGCGCACACGTTGCTGCGCTCGATGCACTCAACCATCCAAACGAGTACAAAGCCTACAATATTGGAACTGGTAAGCCTGTGTCTGTTCTGCAAGTCATTGAAGCCTTCAAGACAGCAAGTGGTGTTGATATTCCCTATAAAATGGTCGACCGACGACCTGGTGATGTCGCCGCTTACTACGCCGACCCTTCGCTCGCCCAGCAAGAGCTTAACTGGACCGCAACGCATACAATCGAAGACGCCTGTGCCAGCACTTGGAAATGGCAGTCCAGCAACCCTAATGGGTATGACGTTATCGGTGAGGTATAAGCCTCACCATTGGCTAGAGTTTACTTTTTAACAAAATTATGCTATAATATAAGTATAGGCTTTACCAGAGGTGAACCATCACCTCTTTTTATGAGCTTGTACCTTGACCATTCGACTCTACAAGTAAGGAAATGCATATGAAGGGAATCATACTCGCTGCTGGTAAAGGCTCTCGTTTGGGAGCTGCTACCCGCGGCATTGGGCCAAACGGAGTGGGAGTGAGCAAGCCGCTCATCCCCACCTACGACAAGCCCACCGTCTATTACCCCCTCGCCGATCTCATTTCGGCGGGCATCCGGGATATCCTGGTTATCGCTGCGCCCGACAACATCGATCAGTTCCGCGCCCTCCTGGGCGATGGAACCGAACTGGGCATCAGCATCACCTACGACATCCAGCCGGAACCGAAGGGCATCGCCGAAGCCTTCATTATCGCCGAAGAATTCATCGGTAATGAAGACGTCGCGCTCATCTTCGGTGACAATGTTTTCAGTGGCGTTCGGTTCACCGAAACCCTGAAGGCATCCACCTCACCGCAAGGTGCCACCGTGTTCGCTTACCGCGTTCCCAACCCCACGGAATTCGGCGTTGTAGAGTTCGACAAGGATATGCAAGCCATCTCCATCGAGGAGAAGCCTGCACACCCCAAGTCTCACTACGCCGTTGTTGGTGTCTACTTCTACAACCCCGATGTTGTAGAAATCGCCAAGCGCATCGAGCCGAGCGACCGAGGTGAACTGGAAGTGACGTCCGTCAACGAGGAGTACCTCAAGATGGGCAAGCTCCGCGTCACCCGTCTGGACAGCGATACCAAGTGGTTCGATACAGGAACCCCGGAATCACTGGCGAAGGCGGGCGACTACGTTCGCGACCTCCAGCAGGACACGGGCACCCTCCTGGGAAGCCCCGAAGCTGCTGCGTTCCGCGCTGGGTTCATCGATAGCGATGCACTTCTGGCTCTCGCCGAGCCGCTGAAGAAGTCTCGTTACGGTGAAGCGCTCATCGAACTGGCAACCACCGGGTGGTAGAGACTCCGGCCGGGTTGGTGTTTCACGACACCACCCGGCCTTTCTCTTTCCAAAAATTCTTAATTCTTGTCGAAATGTAACGGTCTCGTGTCAACGCAGCATAAATATTGCTATACTACATAGGTGCTTACAGAATCTCTTACCCGCAAAGTATACCTTGCAACCGGGAGCGCCCATAAGGACCTCGCGGTAGAAATAGCCCAGCATATGGGGCTTCCCTTACAAGAAGATGAAATCAAAGTATTTCCCAGCGACGAGCGGTACTTTCGCTTTAATGAATCGGTCCGTGGAAAACACGCTATTTTAATTCAATCACTCGCCTCGGGTAAAAACGGGAGCGTCAACGATGCGCTCATGGAACTCGTCCTTATGATCGACGCCGCCCGTCGCGCGTCTGCCCACGAAATTACTGTTGTGATGCCGTATATGGCTTACATGCGTCAAGATCGTAAAGCAAAGGGTCGCGAACCCATTTCGGCTGCCGCAGTCATCAACCTCCTTCAACAAACAGGCGCCGATCGCCTCGTGAGCATCGACATGCACTCCGCACAAACACAGGCAGTCTTTGACGGCCCCTTTGACCACCTCACTGCCGAGGGCATTATTCGCGATGCACTTGCCGAAAAGGTAGGGACACACCACGACGAATTCATCGTTGTCTCACCCGACGGCGGACGGGCTAAAACTTCAGAAATATATGCCGAAGAACTTACAATTGATGTCGCGCATATGCCGAAACGGCGCAGCAAAGATGACCCCAGTGTCATCAAACACCCCGACTTCATCGAAGACGTGAAAGGTAAAACCTGCATTCTCATTGACGACCTCATCGACACCGCCGGCACTATCGTCAGCGCCGCCGAAGTCCTGCAAAAATCTGGTGCAAAAGAGGTAATTGTTGCCGCAACGCACGGAGTCCTTTCCGGCCCAGCACTCGAGCGCCTGAGCAACCCCGCTATCTCCGAGCTCATCCTCACCGATACCATTCCGCTCGATAACGCCAAAGAAGCACTCGGTAGTAAACTCACCATCATTCCAAGCGCACCCATTATCGCTTCCTCGCTTGAAGCGATCGTCACCCGCGATTCGCTATTGCAACTTTTTGGCGGTAAAAACTACTCGTAAGCGCCCACGAACACTAACTCCGCACCCCTGCCGCACGGTTGCCCCAAAGTCAAAAAAATTATATAATTAGTAGGCTCATGAAATCTTTGAAAACGTTACACACCGCTATTGAAACAAACATCGTTAACACCATCACGGTCGACATTTTCGACACCATCTTGATGCGCAAAGTCTGGCCCGAGGGTCTTCAATTTCTCGAGGTATCAAAGCGCTCCATTAGCATTTACCAGGAAGCGATCAACCCTGCTATCACCCCCTACGAGGTGTACTCTTGGCGTGAATATATCCGTAACGAATACCTCAACGCTAAGCGTCAAGACGCCTACGCACATAACGATGTCGACCTTACTCTTGAAGAATGGTTTAGTGAACTATACGCCGCACTCACCGCTAAATATAACGGGGCACCAAAAACCATTCCAAAGGCAACCCTTACCGCACTCCTCGAAGCCGAATTAACACTCGAAAAAGAGTATACAAAACCAAACGAAGCACTCGTTGCGATCCTGCGCGAAAAGAAAGCTGACAACCCGAAGCTTAAAATCTTCTTCGTTTCAGACATGTACCTGACCACGGGGCAAGTAGAAGAAATGCTCGAACATCACGGCATTCTCGACCTCTTCGATGGCGGAATCACTTCTACCGATGCCGGCAACGCAAAACACAGCGGCCGTCTCTTCCACCAGCTCCACGCCGAAGGTGGGGTGTTTGAAGCAATCGACGTTGCAAACAACTTACACATAGGTGACAGCTACCATTCTGATGTTGCAATGGCTCGAAGCGCCGGAAGCCTCGCGTTTCACTACGCACCAACACGTCTTCGCCGCGCCCGAACCTTCGCTGGTCGCGCCCAACTCAAACTCGTCAAAATTGCTGCGTATCGCCGTGAACAAAAAGCCTACACAAAAGCAAAAAAGACTTCACGCTCAATTAAGAATAGTAAAAACCTCCACATGCACGACCTTGGGTTTCTTTTCTCGCAACCAATGGCATCATACCTTCTTCACGTTGGTAACATGGCAAAGTTTATCCCAGAAAAACACTATGTATTTGTTTCGAGCGAAGCAACGACCTTTGTTGAAGCAGGTAAGAAGCTTTTCGGAACCCTTTACAATAAACCTGAAACCGCGGCCAAGCTGAACCGCAAGCGTGCTATTAGCGCCGTTGCATGGACAATTATCCAGCGTGCCGATGAGCGCCTTATGCCAAAACTCATCAAAACAATTCGCTACGGCGAAGTAAGCGAAAACCGTAAAGAACTGTATGACTTCCTCCTTACCAGCGACTTCGAAGTAAACGAGGCGAAAATTAACAGCCTCCACCAAAAAGAATTCTTGAAAAAGCTCTACACCGACCTACAAAACGCACCAGCAAAATACACGAAGCACCTCAAAGCACACTATGAATACGTACACTCTACCCTTCCAAAGGATGAAAAGACGGTCGTAATTTGTGACGTTGGCTGGGGCGGCACTGTGCAAGCGGTCTATACCATTTTTGCCGAACTTCATGACTACAAGGGAAAGATCGAGGGGCTCTACCTCGGCGTTCACCCCCCAACCCGTTTTGGGCTGGGTGAACTTCCAATGACTGGCTATCTTCTTCCGAATGTCCTCAGTAAAAAATATCGCGCCTACTGGAGTGCGGTTATCTGGGAGTACGTATACACGAACAAATTCCAATTTGAGGGCGATGAAGAACGCCTCACCTATGTCGGCCAGGGCCTTACCCATGGGTACGAACATTTCCGCTCAATTCACGTCAACCCTGTCGAATATTTCGATAAGGTCATTCGTAAAAAAATTAAGCGCCTCCTCCGCCACCCAAGTAATGCCGAAGTTGCTTCACTCGGTGAAATTCGTTACGACTTTGGCTTTAACGATCCACAAATCCTTCGTATCGTTGATACTGAATACCCCCGTTGGAAGTTCTGGCTTCGCATGTTCGTAAAGCCGAAAGCAACCCTTGCACTCATCGTTGCCCCAAACAACTGGACCGGTGGATATATTAAACGCTTTAAGCTTATTGGTGTACCAACCCTCCTGAAAATCTTAGGTCGTCTTAAGCGAACTCACTACTTGTAGTAGTTTCTGCTACAGAAAAACAGAGGTCACCCACAAGGTGGCCTCTTGAATACCATCGAGTGTTTATGTTTTAATATGTATAGGTACAGCCTATGCGCATTACACAAAAACGAAAGAAAACACCCCTCATCATCAGCCTCGTTACCGTAGCGGTTCTTCTCGTTGCCGCCGGAGGGTATTTTGCGTATGCCTATACAACCAAAAGTGTCTGGCCATTCTACGAAACAACGCAATCAAACGATGATGGCATTAACTACTCGGCGCCAACCAAGCAAGAGGAAGAAGCCAGTCAAGATGCCAAGAAAAACAATACTCAGCAGACCGATAATGACGCAAATACCTCAGGAAATACAACTACCAAGCGTGCCGTATCGGTAGGTATCGCTTTTGCAGCCTACGACGTTGATGAAAAAGCAGTTGATGTCCGCGCCTTCACCCCTGACGTTATCGAAGGTGACGGCACCTGTACTGCAACCTTCACCCTCGACGGCAGAACTGTCACGGCGACCTCTAAAGCCTTTATCGACTCTTCGTCCTCACAATGTGAACCAATGCTCATCCCTGAAAGTAAATTCGAAGTAAAAGGGGTCTGGAAACTTTCCGTATCCTATTCTTCAAGCAAAAGCACAGGTGTCTCCCCTACGATGGACGTAAAGGTATCGAAGTAAGTGAAAAAGTTTATTATCAGTTCACTCATCGTCCTCGCCCTCGGTATTACCGGGGTTATTAGCTTTTCACAGCCTACTCACGCTGCTAATGCTGCCGATTTCGACCCTGGTTACATCATTGATGATTACGTTTTCTATAACTCCGGCGCGATGGATGCTGGTCAAATTCAAAACTTCTTAAATTCAAAGAACCCCAACTGTGACTACAACGGAACACAGTCCGCAAGCGACTGGGGGTACCCAAACCTCACCCACGCACAATTTACCGAAAAACTTCGCTCGGGTGAAATTAAAATTTCCGGCGTTGATGGCTCGAAATTCCACGCTCCGCCCTACCGCTGCCTTACTATGTACACACAAAATACCCCTCAAATGGAGGGCGCAAGCGGCTACTGTGGCCCAATGAGCGCCGGATCACGCACCGCAGCGCAAATCATCAACGACGTTGCGAAGGCCTGCGGCATTAACCCGCAAGTACTGATCGTACTTCTCGAAAAAGAACAAAGCCTCGTTACCGATAAGTGGCCCCTCAACCGACAACTCCAAAACGCCACCGGCTTCGCCTGCCCCGACACCGCACCGTGCGACCCCGCCTATGAAGGGCTCTTCTACCAAATCTACTACGCTGCTCGTCAGTTTAAGGTATACCAAGCAAACCCAAACAGCTACAACTACCGCGCCGGACGCACCAACAACATCTACTGGAACCCCGACCTCTCACGCTGCGGCTCATCACAGGTATACATCCAAAACCAAGCAACCGCTGGCCTTTACGTCTACACCCCCTACCGCCCAAACCAAGCAGCACTCAACAACCTCTACGGCACCGGCGACAGCTGTAGCTCGTACGGAAACCGCAACTTCTGGAGAATATTTACGGATTGGTTTGGGAGTACGAAAGTGCCTGGTTCGCTCGAAATCACCAACAGGTACAACGAGTTAGGTGGCGCCCAAGGTGTACTAGGAAACCCCGTAGGTAACCTTGTTAAAGAAAGTAACATTAAATCATCTCAGCAATTCCAAAACGGCTACATTATTTGGAACAATGGCGTTGGCGCATGGGAATCTATCTACGGCCCGATTCGTGACCGCTGGGTGGTAACTGGTGCCAGTGGCGGAAGTCTCGGTGCG
>Ga0172382_10006991_pt1 | contig 16170 bp, 8 predicted proteins | sample Leawel138RmetaG_FD_122245 | JGI IMG/M metagenome (GOLD analysis project Ga0172382, IMG submission 122245) | Leachate microbial communities from a municipal landfill in Southern Ontario, Canada - Leachate well 138R metaG | ecosystem: Engineered > Solid waste > Landfill > Unclassified | place...
AATGGCCTTCAAAACGGGGATTCCCTTTTTTGATGACTTCCCACTCACCGGTGCCCTCCGGCCACAGCATATCGCCAAAGCGTTCGTCATGATGACAGGACGGCCAGATGTAGGCGGCCACATAATAATCGCTTTTCGCAGGTCCGGCAGGTGTCTGAATGTCGGTTGCAGCTTTCGGGGCACAGGAAAACAAAATGCCTGTCAGCATAAAAGCAACAATACTTTGGGTAATCGTCTTGGTTTTGAACAGCAGTTTCATGGTTTCAGTTTATCGTCAGTTTCTCATTTAAAAAAACAGCATGAAGTTATTAAAAAAAATTAACACGGAAACCTTTATTTTTAATTGACGCGGGCCGTTTCCTGCCGGAGATAGATTCTTGCAGACTGCGCAGGAACTGTAATTTCGACGCATCCCCTGCTGACTTTTATATTTTTTCCCCTTTGATAGAGATCCAGGAGTTGTGTGCAATTAAATTCAGACGGCAGACTGATCGTGATTGCCTTATCCTTCACAGTGTCGTTAAGGATGATTATCCCGTTTTCATAAACGCTGTATGCAATCTGACCGGTCTCCTGCAATGGTTGAAGGCATTTACCCATGCGAACCTGGTAAAGGTATTCTGCGCCGGTGTTTTTCAAAGTGCACCACCAGACCATATCCAGCAAACGGGCTGCGCAAAATGCCCAGAACGCATCATCTTTTACCTCTTTTCGGGAAGGGTCTAGGTATGACAATGCTGTGATGCGCCGGCCGGCTTTTATGAACCATTCATTTTCCTGAACACGTTTTTTAATATTGATCCAGCTCTGGTTTGGATCCCGTCCTTCCCAGGCCCAACTGTAAATAAAGGATTCCCATGTGCAACAGTCTCCGTCTTTTTGAAATTGAGAGCCCATCCCCGGGTTAAGCACAATGATCTTGTCTTCGCCATAACTTTTAACCAGGGCGCGGACCGCTTGAAGAAAGCGGTCAAAAGCATAATCATGCGCGGCTCCGGGGAAAAGGTGTTCATGAACGTACGGACCGAATTCAGGATTCAAATTCGTAAATCCGGGCGCGAAACATTCCTCCCTTTCCTCCACATTGTCGATGAACAGACCATCTGCTCCCCAGTCCATCAGCTTCTTCACGTAAGACAACGAAAGATTCCAGTAGCTTGGATTATTGGCGCAGACAAGATACCGGTATAACCGGTCAGTTCCGTCCATGGGTAAATGAGACCATTTGCCCTCCGCGTCTTTGAGCAATATTTCAGGATGCCGGAACAAAAAAACGTCCTGGTCGGCATAATAGGTATGGATACATCTGAAATGGACATATGGGATAACCCTGAATCCTTGCGCGTGCGCCTGTTTAAAGGCCGCTTCGCTGTGAGGAACATGAGAGATCAGCGCCACCCCTTTAACCTCTGACCCGTCAAAATTCCCGTCAATTGTTTTTGGGATCTGTTCATGTATTTTCCTTTTACCATACAATGGCTGTAACCGGAGGATCCTTTCAATTAAGGTATCTTCCAATTCAATGCTATATCCTTTCCATAAAGAGTAGGGAGTATTAAGCATATCAGCCTTCACAGACCAGTCTGCCGTGAACATATCGGCCATTTGAAGCCATTCCGGCGCAGGATCAAGCGAGTCTGCAGGTTCAGGTATATCCAGATGATACTTATCAGCCAGCGCTTTATCATAAGGTACTCCTTTATCCTTTTTCAAAGGAATATCCCCTTGAATATCGCCTGCCTGGAGGCAAGCCGGTTTTTCACTCATCCTGTCTTTATCCTCGGCAAAGGAAAAGAACAGGGTGGCCGGGATCAGAAAAACGGAAATTAATTGTATTTTTTTCATAACCAATAATTTTGCGTAATTAAATATGATTATAGGCGAGTCAAAAACCAGACACCATTATTCAGTGGATAATGGAATGTATAAAAACAAATGAGAACGTCTTTCACTCTCTCCGATATATATTGTACCGTCTTTCCCTGTCGTCATTGAATCGAATTGTTGTCCGCGCCAGTAATAATATGGACTCCGATCCGCGATTAATAAGCCCATGTCTTCATATTCACCGGTATTCGGATTAAAACAATAAAATTGACAAGGCTTTGAAGAAGAACGTTCTCCGGCCATTAAATAAATTTTCCCATCCGTACCAATAGTTAAACACCGTAACCGGCGTGAACTACGAACTTTTCCAAGATTTTTGAGCTTCATAGAAACCGGATCCAAAGAGAAAAGATAACCGTCAGAGGTGGCCCCATAGATCAATCCTGACGGTTCCTTTGCAAAATACTCAACTACTGCATAGTCTTCATAGAACTGCATATAATAATAGTCTCCCGGGATTTTTAACTCTGTTGATATAAGTTTTTCAGTCAATGGACAATAATACCTGATAATACCGTTAGTCCCGGACATAAAAACTCTTCCGGAATTATCGCAGACTAATGCTCTTGAAAGGCTCCTCCAGTATCTTTCGGGACCATGAAAAACAATTTTTTCATCAATCGTCCCTAAATCTGAAAATCTTTTCTTCAGAATGTTATAAATAAAGAAGTGCCCGTCGGGATAACTTAATCCATATATTTCATCCCCCTTTGGATTAATTGTTAAGGTGTATATTGAATTGTGCTTCACCGCGATACCCAGATATTCCAATTCGCATTCCATTTGCGGAAGTTTTACTTTATTGTTGCTTTGTTTAGGATTATATCGGTACAAGTGCCCCCCTGAATATTCAATAAACCTATTTTTAATATCTTTCCATAAAGATTTATCAATAGCCCCATCTATACCTATTCCACCTTTTGATATAGGTATTTCTTTAAACATGTCTATTCCTGTTCCGATATAAATACAACTATCCTTACCCTCAACTAATGAATGGTGGATGCTTTCCTGGCGGCTAATTTTTCCCAGATGTCTTGCTTTATTAATATTCGGGTCAAATACAAACAGATATGCTTCCTCTCCCGAAGTACCTCCGTAGATTTTTCCATCATTTGCAGTAATTAAAGAAGTTATAGCGCTACTATTTGCAGGGATTTCATTTACAAGAGGATACCCAAGGTCGCGCAAATCAACACGTTGAAGTTGTTTTATATTTGTTTTTGCCCAATCTTGGGCAAAAAGAGAAGTAATTTTACCGGGGTAGATGCAAAATACAACTATAATTAATAAAATTAATTTAATGTTTGGGGCCATCATTTTTATTTTCATAATTAATGCGGTTTGTAGATTATTAATTCCAATGCGACCGGAATATTCTGAATATAGGCAGTCGCCATTTCAGGGTTACTAGCCTCTACTTGTCCGCATATATATAAAGTTCCATCAGGATCGACTGATGCAGCTTCACATCCAAATACATTACGACCATCTCTTGTCTGAAGGATACCAAGATCAACCCGTTTTTCAGTACTTATATTGTACATTATCAGATGGTGTGGCTGTTTGCTGCCAAATGTTTCTGCATATTGATCTGTCGTATATTCACGCGCTGAAGGCACAAAATATATTTTCTTGTTTTTACTGTCAAGGGCAAAAGCGAGTGTCGAGTATGGGATATCTTTTCTTCCGGATTCAAGGAACTTTTTGTCACACATCTTCACTAACGGAGTTATTTTACCCTCCTTTCCATCGTGTGGATCATACCGGAACAGTAAAGAGCCACTTCCACATGTCACTCCATAAGCAACTCTATCCAACGGATCCCATTCTATTGATCTCCAATCACAGGTCCGGTCAATCATTGGATTCATTAGTTGTGAAGGATAAATCGTTGGATCATAAGGTATGGATATTGACAAGTCAACGACCTTTTCACGTTCAGCATCATATTTCCAAACTCTCCCAACAGGGAAGCATCCGTAAACATTACCTTGGTCATCGCAAAAAATATCGCGGCATACATCCCAATTAGCTGCTCTTCCAAAATTTTTTGTCACACTTTTTTTTATATCAAATCGATAAAAATAACCTGTGAATCCAACTCCGTAAAGATACTTTTTGTCAGGGTCAATGGCTAAAGGGTAACACCCTATGCCCTCATCAACAAGACCGAGATTTTCTAATATTTTGGTTCCGGGATTATATTTCATCCAATGCCCGCCTTTCCAACTCGTGTAGTCTATACTTCTGGGGCCTGAACCATTGTTTAAGGGGCAAAAGTAAATATTCCCTTCTCCATCCTCCACTGGTTTATTGTGTATCTTACCCGATGTCCTGATTCCTCTTCCTCTTTCTCCCAGAAAATCTGCAATATCATACAGAAGTACGTTTTTATCAACAGAAGGAATATAAACATATAAATGCGCACTTACACCCTCTGTAATAAGCCCTGAGTATACTTCTCCGTTTTTCGCTGCATACAGTCCGTCCCACATACAAAAATCTTTACCTGGGTATTTCCTTGTTTCGACAAGACATATACCATTTTTACTTTGGGCTGTTACGCTAATACTTAAAATAAAAAATAACAGCAGAAGTATAATCGACCGGCTATGAATCTGATTGTTTGAAATCATACGTTAATATCATTTGGATTTTCCCTGTTGAATGGAAATCCCAAGAATTCCCACGATTACCTCATTGGCAACAGCCCGGACATGGAATGACTTCAGTTCTTTGTCAAGATTAAGCGGTATACGCTGCACAATTCCATGATTGAAATCACTGAAATATTCGGTCTCATTCTCCTGCTGGACTGATGCGACCAACCAGTCATCAAAATTGACAGGGTTGATAAGGGATACTTTTTCTTTGGTCCCATCTCTGTATTCAACTGTAAACCGGGCATTTTCAACACGTGACTGCATCGGATTCGTTACGCCTACAAAAAAGACCGCCAGTTCATTTCCTTTCCCGGACAAATTAAAGGACATCTCTTCCTGATAGTTGTCCCAGACCGAAACGCAGGCGACGTTTGGCCCTTTCCCCGGAGTGTTAAACGGAATGCCACTGGTGGTGATATACCTTCCTCCTGACGACCGTAAATGATCGTCGTCTACAACAACTTTATTTTTTCCAGCCTGGTTCCAGTCCCATCCGAATCGCCCATCAAGACAGGTCATTATTGAATAACTTTCAGGACGCGGTTTCCAGTATTCCTGTTTATGGATCTCACCAAGGGAAATATTGAAATATTCAGACAGATCAACAGGATCATAATATCCTCCGACAACGGGCGCCGGTTTTACTGCTGCCTGTTTTTTACCGACCGTAATTTCTGCCGGTAACCATCCATCCCAGTCATTATGCTTTACATGAACAAATATCGTGTGCATACCGGGTTCTCCGATTATCTTTCCGCCGACCGAAGCGCTGTTGCTGTTTATTTCGGCAAGGCAGGCAGCAGGATCTTTCATTTCAGTGACGCACCCCTCGTCAACCTGAATATTCACATTTTCTCCCTGCAGAACATTCTTCTGATATGCCAGGTTGGGAACAGGGGAAGGCAAGTAATCTATTTCGAGGTTGTTGTTACCGGATTGCTTGCTTTCAACGATCAGTCTGGAATAACCAATCCCGGATTCGATCCGGTATCCTGTTGAACCGCCATTCAACAACACCCTCTCAAGTTTTGACGACCGGAGAGGAATCATAAATATCCTGTTTGCCCGGGCTTTGTTTTGAAAATTAAAAATTTCCTTTTGCCCTTTTCTTTGATATTCAAGAGAGGCATCTGCAATTTTAAGACTGGCCTGTTCCCACTCTGAAGGAAAATTGGGCGCGACTGTTATTTTACCTTCCAAAAGGTTGAACCGGATACCAAAGAGTCCTTCAACAATCAGTCTCAAATACATACTGTTGATGTCCGTAAAATCTGTCGACCCGCCACTGTATCCGTCCGGGGCAAGGCAATGACCCACAACTCCCGGCATGTCGCTCAAAAAATGAGCATCCACGATCCCTTTTAAAAGTTCATGCCCTTTTTGTGTTTGTCCGCACATAAAATAAGCCCAAGCCAGATGAATATTCTCTGCCGTATATAACCCGCAGCTAGAGTAATTCTGCGGGTACCAGTCCGACGACCAGACCAACCGTCCATCCCTCGCTCTTGTTTTCTCATTCCGAAGTACATTTTCAGTAAATGCCAGCATCTGATAAGCCTGGAAAGGATCGACAATTCCTGCTTCGATCGAATGATAAATTGTAGCGAGTTCGGGAGAAGGATGAATAAGTTTATTCCCGATCACATCGATGTATTCAGCCACTACACCCTTTTCAGGGATCCAAAGCGTTTTCTGAACTGCATCCCGGATTTTATTGCTCCGGCTCTGGAAAGGTTCCGGGTCACGGCCAAGTTTTAATGCAAGCTTTGCCATCGTTTTATTGGCCCGGTAATTATAAGCGCTCGACTGCGCACAGCCTCCCCCGTTGTAGGAATGTGCATCCGATACCCATGTATTAAGCCAATTCTGATACAAATGATCATGGTCCGGATCTAAAATACGTTCTTCCCAGTCTAAAACACCGGCAATGTGATCAAATACCTGATTTGCATAAGAGAGGTCTCCGGTCCATTCGATTTGATGAAGGATCATATCGACCCCAACTTCCTGCATGTTATAAAAAATTGTCTTTCGTCCGTCACTCATTTCAGGCAGAAACCCGTAACTGTTTTTAAGCGTCGAGTATTGTCCCCCGTTATAAACAACTTCTTCTTTTTTCCCTGTTTTCGGAACCTGCAAATCTGCGAAAGTTTGGAATCCTTTCTTTACACGGTCGTGCCATCCAAGCACAGTCGGTCCGTACCATAACCGCCAGCCCATATAAGGAGCATGCCAGGCATAGGTGCCATGATAAAAAGACTGGTCATGCCAGGATGCATCCATGGCCAACACACTGGGAGGTACCGACAGATCAAGCATGTGATCAGGAGTAGATATTTCGATTGCCGACCGGACTTTGCGGATTTCGTTTTTCAAATACGCGACCGGGTCAGGATGTGAAAGCCACTTATCCAGTGCAGATTCCGGCGCATTCCGCAAAACAACAACATATCCGTCAAGCGTTTCTCCCTGTCCGATCACACAATCCATTTTTACCATCGGGGTCTCTATAGTGACGCTGTCGTTTCCAAGAAAGACCCCGGGATATTCCGTTTTTTTGGCATCTCCGGTTTGTACATGAACCGGGAAGGAAGCGCCTATCCGCATGGCCGTTTTTATGGAGTTTACTCCGGCACCACTAACTACTGCACTGTTTTTTCCAATTGTAACCGCGTTGCCCAAACAATCCGATGGCGAAAAATTCCTTTCTTTGACATAAGGGAACTCAAACCTTCCAAGGAAATCAGTGATCCCCCCAAACCCCAAAACAAGGATCACCCGCTGATCCGTGTTCGCCTGAATGTGCACCAAAAAGCCGTCTTCTGAACTGATTGGCAATACCTCTATTTTTGCTGTGACCCTTGCAAAACACTGCGAGAAGGTGCTGATCTCATATTCCATCCATCCGTTCCTGTAGGTTGCAACCGTACCCTGATTCTCATGGAACCATTGGGAATATCGTTCTCCCCGTTTATTGGGAGTATTGAAAACAGGAGCGCTCACTCCCGGAGTAGATGCAATGCCGATCATTAACGTACCACATTTGGCATGGAGGCACGCCGCGCTTGTCCTCCAGTCGGTGATGGTTCCTAAAACAATGGGCTGATCGCCGGCAAATGTGATGTATTTCTCTGTAAGCGAATCGTTCTCGTGTCCGCCATATAAACCTCTGTTGAAGATCGTATTACTCCCTGCAATCTGATATCCCCTATCCACAGGTAAATAATGGAGCTTCATTGTTCCGGGGCTGTTCTGACCGAAAACCTGAACCACTAAAGTGCCTTTAAAGAGAAAAACCAGTAAAAGGGAGAATATTGCTGTCTGTTTCATTATTACTATTTTTAGGTAATTAAGTTATGTTTGATTCTTCTTTTTATGGACAGTTTCGTGAGTAAAATTCTTTTATTGGGTCAAATCACCGTCGATGAGTATTTTCCCTACATACCAGCAGTATTCTTCGTATTTATCAGGATATTTTATAAAATCTTCCTTTAATGTTTCTTTTAGAATAGCTTTCTTATTAAATGGTTCAGAAAACACCCGGAATATCGCGTCATGATCTCTGTTTTCCAAATCATCAATTAAAAAGTAGTTCATCCGGTAATATGTGCAATATTTATCAAAACGGACAATGGTATCTTTTACGCAACCATCAACTTCAACTATCACCCTGCCCCCACCAGGGCCTATAAGGTCGTATGCCCCAATTGCCCTGCCTTTAAAACGGACTACAATCATCTCAGTGTCCTTTTTCTGTTTACTTATATTGGGAAGAAATCTCTCAAAACTCAAAAATTCTTTTGCCTTTGAAATCTCCCGCTTTTCATTCAAATTTAATTGCATGATATCCACCATGCGCGCGTTTGAAAAATTATATGGGTCAATGGGTGCTCCTAATGGATGCGTTTTTGCTTTCAGTTTGCGATTCATTGCTCCCATTGCTTCAAATGAACGCCTCAACACTTCGTGATAAATGTGATGTCCGGTTTCGATATACGGATGCGTCCCGTCCGGCCCAAACACCTGAATCCCGTTTATTTCTTTGGACTCTCCCTTGAACAGCAGCTTACTTTCTTTTAGCCTCCTGCATACCTCAACTCCAAAGTTAATCGATGGTATCCTGTACTTCCTGGCTACCGTCTCCGCGGCCGATACCGATAACGGCAAAAGCCCGTTGGATTCGGGTTCAATATAACTCTCTCTGATCGTGTATACGAAGCAAATATCAACATGAGAGTTAGTTTGCCATACTTGCCTTACAATACCTTCCATTGAACGGATCACTTTCTCTTCCCCGGCATCTTTATCATTTACTGCAAATTCCACAAAAATCAAATCCGGATGAAATGTCAGCACATGATCTTGTAAACGAAAAGCCCCAAATTCGGAAGGTGTTCCGCCAATAGCCGCATTGACTTCACTGAACTTGGCATCCGGATAACGTTTCCGGAACCATTCCAGCGAATAGACCCGCCATCCTTCCTGCTCAGTTATACTTCCCCCCAGGTAGGCGACTTTTACAGGATCGCCATTTTTGATTTTCGTGAAAAAATTAGGCAGTCCATCCCTTTTATATAACTCCTGAAGCTGATTTTTATTTTCTGCAGGCAGACTGGCAGCAGCAACTTCATTAAGCATAATGAGAATGCAAATAGCTATCCGTACATATAATTTATGCTTAGTCATCCGTATAGTTTTAAATCAGATAGTGCGACCGTCAACAAATGAATTATAAACGATTCCCGCTATTGAGATTTTAAAGTATTCTGTTAAGAGAGTAAGATGAATCTTACTCTCTTATTTTCCTGAAATGTCAAGTCCTTCTCCTTTTGGGATCAAGGTGTATCCCATCCCGGATTCTGGACCAGATTGGGATTTAACACCAAATCTTCCAGCGGAATAGGAAACAGATAGTGTTTGCTTTCGTCGAAGACCCTTCCATTGGGATAAAATTGCTTATACGGTTGGATATATCCTTCTTCATTTAAGAAGATATCCTTATTTACGGTAACCCTGCTGCCGAATTGACGCTGAACAAATTTTATTCCTAATACCGATGCAGGCATTTCATAGAATTTCCCTGCTTTCCATCTCATCAAATCATCATAACGTAATCCTTCGAAACATAATTCAATTCTACGTTCCCTGCGGATTTCGCGTAATAACGGATTCGGCACGTAACCGCAATATTGCTGATAACGCCCGTCTAATTGAGCATCGGAGGGAACATTACCGATATTTAAAGCCGGCATTCCGGCGCGTGCCCGGATCAGATTTATGGAGTTATCCAACACACTCTGCGTACATTGCCCTAATTCACATTTGGCTTCGGCATAATTTAAAAGGACCTCGGCATAACGATAAATTGGAAATGCCTGCTGCCCAAGAGCAACCCTGTCATAATCAACCTGATCATTAATCCACCATTTACAGATTCTGAAACCGGAAGGACATCTTCTCTCTGGAAGAGCTACTCCGCCGGACATACCGTTCAATGTAGGTAAAGGATTGTTGCCATTCCATAATAACCCCGGCGCCAACAACCTTTCTCCAAAGTTACAGATCGTCTGTTTTAACCGGGGATCACGGTTCGCAAATTCACTTTGTATGGAATCGGTCCCTAAAAACAAAAGACTGACAGAAGCAGGTAATCCGTCATTGCATAAATATTCTTCTACCAAAGTACGACTAGCCGAAATTTCCAATAAATTTTGTATATAATAACGGCTAAAAGCAGTTCCGAGAGCTTCGCTAAAGCTATACTCTTTCCAAAGGACCATTTCCGTATTTCCCACATAGCTCGTGGTTGCAAACAAATTAAAATAATCATTTTCAATATCCCCGGTAGAATAAAGGGAATAGTGTCCGCTGCTCATCAACGTTTCACAGGCATCGGCCGCTTCACTGAGAAATTCAGTGCCATCCAGACCCAATGCAGTGTGATATTTTCGATAAGTACCTTCATACAGACAAAGCCTTGCTTTTAAAAATAATGCCATGTCTTTATTCAGACGGTCGGTTTTTTCCTGTCCCTTTGCGGGTAACCATTCAATGGCAATATTAATCGTATTCAGAACGGAATCCATGACCTGGGACCTTGGGGTCCTTACGGCATATAATTCCTCTGAATCCGCGTTCACGACATGAGAAAGCCATGGCACATCCCCGAATAATCTTACTTTTTCAAAATAATCGAGCGCTTTAAAAAACAGGATCTCTCCGGCGTAAATTCGCTTTTTTGATTCACTAATATTGGCACGCTTGTAATTATCGAGAAAATAGTTAAGCCGGCGCATATTAGCCCAATTCCATTTGCCACTTCCCGAAGCCGTTGGTGTAATATAAGTTCCCGCAGGTATTGTCAGGCCTTCGGCTGTTTTTGAATAACTGGGCCATGGGACGCAATCATCAGAAATGATATCGCGATAAGCAAGGTTATTCGGAACGCCCAGAGCATCAATCTCGGGGCCCCAGCTATTATCTACAGGGAAATTTTCATAAAAATTGTTGCAGTATATTTGGAGGTTTTCTTCTGTCGTCCACACAGATTCATCACTGAGCCTGTCCAAGGGAGCTCTTTCCGTAAATTCATCATTACAGCCGGCTAAAAGAGCCAGGATAATCCCTAAAAGTATATTTTCAATTTTCATAATCATCTTTTTAGTTCTTGGATTATTACTTAAAACGAGATTTGTAATCCCAAAGCATAAGAACGCATAATCGGGTAAGTTCCGTTAATCGTTTCCGGATCAAGCGTATCAACAACCTTGGTCCTTTCCCATAAATTTTGGCCGGAAAAATAAACTCTGGCCTTTTCGATCTTAATTTGTTTTGTGAGGTTCACAGGCAAAGTATATCCAAACGTGAGGTTTTTCAGCCTGACATACGCAGCATTCTGCAAGTACCGGGTTTGCACCTTTGTATTACCGTCGAAATACCGGTAACCCGGGAAAAAAGCATCCCGATGCTCTGTGGTCCATGAATTCTCATAGGAATGCCAGGTACCTGTCCCATCCAATTTCATTTGTCCCCAATAGAATTTGTCGTCTGTCCAGAAATCCCTCTTGCCTACCCCCTGAAAAAATAAATTAAGATCAAAATTTTTCCATGAGGCATTCATGTTAATCCCAAATTGATACCGGGGTGTCGAGTTTCCAATTATTTTCCGGTCACCCGGGTCAGCAACCGTGCTGGTTCCGGTAAAAATCTCCTCATCACCATCCAGGTTTTTATACCTGACGTCTCCCGGGTACCAAACTCCTGAATTGATTTTCCTTTGAGAAGGTGCTTCTGCAATTTCTTCCGCTGATTGGAAGAGGCCCATTGTTTCATAGCCCCAGATTTCCCCCATTTTCTGGCCAACATATAATGAACTCAGTACTTTCTCCGGATTACCGTCAAACCTGGTAATTTCGCTTTGGTAATCGGATAAGACAAGACTAATATCATATTTCAGGCCATTTTGCAACTGATCTCTCCAGGTTGCCGTGATCTCCCATCCAACCGATTTCATTTCTCCCGAGTTTTTTGTGGGGGCACTCGTCCCGAGGAGGGCCGGATATTGATCTCCGGCGACCAGAATATCGCTGGTTGTCCGGTTGTACCAGTCAAACGAAAAATCAAACTTATTCCAAAGTGAAAGATCAAAACCAAAGTCGATCGTTGTTGCCGTTTCCCATGTCAGGTCCGGAGAAACCAACCCCGGGGGTGTGATTCCCATCGGGCGGATACTATTAAATACATAATTGACTTTTGAGATAGTTCCGTAAGAAGGAAAGTAGATGTAATTACTGACATTTTGGTTGCCAAGAGAGCCATACGATCCTCTGATCTTGAAGTTATTTACTACATTTCTGATATTTTCTGCGAAGTTTTCTTCCGATATCCTCCATCCTGCGGAAAATGAGGGGAAGAACTTAAATCTGCTATCTGTCGGGAACTTTGAAGTTCCATCATATCGTCCGTTAAATTCAAACAGGTATTTCTGGTCGAAGTTGTAATTTAACCTGCAAAAAACGCCCCTGATTGCCCACTCGCTTTCAGAATCTCCAGTCGTTCTAGCACCCAATGTCTGACTGATAACAGGCAATGAGGAAGTAAGTAAATCTGTCCCTTTACTCCAAAGGTCATTGTACTTCATCCATTCCTGATTAAAACCGACTAATGCATAAATATGGTGCTTTTCAAGAAATGTTTGAGTAAAGTCTCCATAAATATTCAATGCAAACTTATCCTGATGATTCACGTTCTTCTGAAGCCAACTTGGAGTAGTGTGCGGGCTTATCACAGGAGTCCATGTAATCGCCACATTTTCAAGTTCAGGAACAACCGTTTTTTGTCGGTAGTGATAAGACTCATAAGAAAAGTCACCTTTCAGATTTAATCCTTTCGCTATTTTAAATGTCGGTGCAACACTCAGTAGGGTTGTTTCACCTATTTCCTTATTTTCAGAACCATAGCCCATATAACTGAGGATATTGTCCGTATACATTTCACCAACAGGTGAGTCTTTCGGTGCTTTTACCGGCATATTTATATTGTAATTCCCTTGCTGTCCCATAGCGTGCCACCAGCCTCCTTTCCCGGGATTGTTATATGGCTCTGCGTAATCCGATTTGTTAAATGACGCCTTGTAGTTAACAGAAAACCAACTATTCACGTCTGTTGATAAGTTCAGCAATATATTATACCGGTTATGAATATCCGTACTTATTTTATATAACCCTTCCTGTTGCTGGTAACTGATCGATGCATAATAATTGATCTTTTCACTTCCTCCGCTCACATTAATGGCATGTTTTTGAAATGGGGTCCAATCCCTGACAGCTTCTCCGTATACATCGGTATTTCCGACCCATGTGATTGAATTTCCGTCAGTTTTATAAACCGGTGCTGTTTCAGGATGATCCATATATTCTTTCATCCATTGGAGTTTATTCACATCGCTCGCCGATGGTGACTGACCGGTTAATTCTTTAGCCTTATTTTGAGCGAATTGCATCGTATAACTATCCAAAAGATCCGGGATTGCGACCGGCTTACTTAACTGGAAGCTGCTGTTGTAAGAGACTTTGACTCTTTCCCCTCTTTTCCCCTGTTTGGTGGTGATGAGCATCACCCCGTAAGCTGCCCGCGCACCGTAAATGGCAGCAGATGACGCATCCTTTAGTACGGAGATACTCTCAATATCTTCCGGGTTCAACAGGTTCATGTCTGACGACTCAAATCCGTCAACCAGGATCAGCGGGCTTCCTTTTGTAAAACTGTTGCCCGAGAATGAAGTTCCGCCACGCACATTATATGAAGGAGTTGTGTTTGGACTTCCATTACTGATCGTTACGTTCAGGTTGGGAACAACGCCCTGTAATCCTTGTCCGATGTTGGTAATAGCCCTGCTTTCCAGTACCTCTGAACTGACCTGGCTTACTGCTCCTGTTAAATTTACCTTCTTCTGGGTTCCGTAACCAACAGCAACGACTTCTTCAATCCCGAAGGATTCCTCTTCCAAAACCACATTGATATTTGTTCTCCCGGATACCGGGACCTCCTGCGTTCTCATCCCAACGAATGAAAAGACCAGTATGGCATCAGCCGGGACACTGGAAATAGCAAAATCTCCATTCGCCCCTGTAATAGTCCCCTGCGTAGTACTTCTGATTACTACTGAAACACCAGGTAACGGAGCACCGGAGGATTCGGTGACTTTGCCGGAGATTTTTAGTAGGTCCTGTTCTGAGGGATTCGTTAAAGCAATTAAATTGTTTTCCAGAAACCGGTAGGAGATAGCTGTCCCTGCAAAAACTTCTTTCAGGACTTCTTCGATATTTCCTTTGATCTCAACAGTAACCCTGCGGTCGGCATTAATAACCTCATCCCTGTAAAGGAATTTAAAATTACTTTGTTCCTCAATCTGATCAATAACTTTCCTAACCGTCACGTTATTTGCGGTAAGTGAAAGTTTGGTTTGTTGTGAGTAAACGCTTGCGCTTACCTGTAACAAACCCATCAGACAAAACACGCTTGTCAGTTTCATAATTCTCAGAATTTTTCTTAACCCACTTTGACACCCAAAGTGTGTTACCCTTTGCTTTTTTTTCATAAATTTGTTTGTCAATTAAGTTTAACTTCAGGATGCACCGGACTGTCAAATCATGATGCCTCCTGTTGATTTATTTAAGCACATTAACCGGGGGAAGCCAATCCCCCGGTTTTTTTAGAACTTGTCTATTTGATCCATACGTTGTTCTTATCAATTTCATAATCAAACCTTATTGTAACTTTCAAGGCTTTAATCACCTGCTCAATATTCTCCCTATCAAAACTACCGGTAAACACTTTGGATTTTATACCTTCATTTTCAATATGAATTTTTACACCAAACCAACGTTCAAGTTCGACAGCCATATCTTCAAATGATTCACTCCTGAATTTTAACCTGTTATCTTTCCAAGAGGTATATAAGTCTGTATCCGCTTCTTCAAAAATGAAGAATTGTTCGATGTGGTCAACCGGCCCAGCTTTTCTGAGTTCACTGAACCCGAGGGCCGGGTCGTTTATTTCTCCGCATTTTCTTATAAATACCGCCCTTTGGCGAGGTTTCAGCAATATATTCTGAGAAGATCCGGCTTTCCCGATATGAACCAGTCCTTCTTCCAGGGTGGTCTCGATAGTACCTTCATCCGGATAGGATTTAACATTAAATTTAGTCCCTAAAACCTTTACCTTAATTTCATTGGCATTCACATAAAAGGGCGCCTCCTGATTTCTTGACACATCAAAATAAGCTTCCCCGCTGAGAAAAACTTCACGCCTGTCGTTTTCAAAAGCTCCGGGGTATCGAAGTTCACTTCCCGAGTTTAACCAAACGGTGGAACTATCGGGTAATAGAATTTTTGATTTTGATCCTAACGGGGCAGAAACGGAATAGTATTTCGCTTCCTCCCGGGGTGTTTGTTTATTGCCTGTTAACAAATAAAAAGTCATTCCCCCTAATCCGTAGGCCAAAATAAAGATTGCCGCAGCCCTGATCAGGATCCTGCCTATCCCTGGCTTCAGGAATTTTCCCTTATCATTCTGACTTCCAGAAGGAAGAGCAGCTTTCTGAGTAATCTTCATCCAGGCCTTTTGCATGTTGAGCCGGGAATATTTTTCTGCTTCCCGGGACCGTTCCATGATTAACTCAAATTGCCGGTAATACGACTGATGTTCTTCCGACGAATCAATCCAGGTCCTAAATATTTTTTCCTCTCCGGGATCCGCAGTCCCGGTAAGAATTCTAACAATAATATCAAAACTGATTTGCTCCATAATTTTCCCTTCATGTACTGAGACAACAACAGAGCCACAAAGTCCCACGCGAAAAGTGAAAAAAAGGCGCAGCACAAAAGTTGGTTGCTTTTATAGAAGAGGCTGGTCGGATTCGGGGGATCAAGTGGGGCACAGCCAGTTCTTCTATTCCCGGAAAGGAATTATACAAAAGAATTGTCCGAAACACTATTAATTAGAGTCTGTCTATTAACAACAAATTGTTGAAAAGTAATAGGTTGCAGGTTTTTCAGCTAGTCCATTTTTTGGTAAATTTAACAAAAAAGCGCAGATGAAACTCTTTGAAAATTTC
>Ga0172382_10006995_pt1 | contig 16164 bp, 18 predicted proteins | sample Leawel138RmetaG_FD_122245 | JGI IMG/M metagenome (GOLD analysis project Ga0172382, IMG submission 122245) | Leachate microbial communities from a municipal landfill in Southern Ontario, Canada - Leachate well 138R metaG | ecosystem: Engineered > Solid waste > Landfill > Unclassified | place...
TAAAAACCATCGAAGGAAAGAAGCCTTCAGATCTTGGTCTTACTTCTCCTCGTCTTGTGTCTATTTTTCGTACATTTACGCTTATAAAAGACGGCAAGATCAATGTTGAAAAAATTTACATTTCTGCACCAAAGGGAGACATTGATTTTTTAGTTTCGAAAGGATTAGTTACTGATATTAATTCAGGAATTTTTGAGTTAAGCCTTTCAAAGCTTCCAGTCATCGACAAGAAAGAATATTCAATTACCAAACTTTGCGACCTAGCTTATAAAGAACAAGAATTAAAAGGTATTGTTAAAAGCCTAAAGTTTCTAAGAAAAGAAAACTTTAAAGAAGATTTGTCAGCATTTACTCCAGAACAAATTGATTATCTATGGGCAAATGGAATAAAAGACGATATCTTCTGCCCTCCGACCAAACAAATCAAGGAGAAAGAAGAATCCCCAGTTAAGTGTTTTGAAGTTAAAATTGCTGGGCTGTCTTCTCTTCCTGCTGTGCAAAAGGTTTTAGATAAAATTGAAGCAGAAAAGCCCAGAAATCTTAGCGAGTCTCTTGTGGAAAAAGGTATACAGCTATATAATACACTCTCTAAAAAAGAACAAATTGACTCCAAAATTAATAGTTTAGAAAAAGAATTGCAAGATATAAGTAAAGAGATTCAAGCTATTAAATTTACCATTGCACTAAATGAGAAATGGTATGAGATGTTCTCTGGAGATCAGGTAGAACTTGAGCTTGAGAATCGCAAATTCAAACTTGATCTTTGTGAAAAAATCGCTTAAAATAAAAGGGAGGATTTTTAATGGATTGGAAAAAAATTCTTGAAGAACTGTCTGCTCCATTTCCGGCAAGCGAAATCGAGTGGAGAGTTGGCTCTACAACCCAGGACAAAAAAAGGGGGCTTGCCTTTGCTTATATCTCCAACCGGGCGATTATTGATCGTTTAAATGACGTAGTTGGCGCAGGAAACTGGCAAAATGAGCTAAAACCTTTTGACGTCTATGTCACAGTTCAAAAGCGAAGAAACGAAGAAGACACTTTGGTAAAAAGATTCAAAGAAATCGTATCGCTGTCAAAGAGTTCTGACACCAAAATTAACCCTCACATATCAGGAGAAGAACAATACTCTTATTTAAAAAGCGCGGTAATCTGTGGTATTTCCATCTGGGATGACGAAAAACAGATATGGGTGACCAAATGGGACGGTTCTGATCTGACAGACTTTGAACCAGTAAAAGGCGGAATCTCAGGCTCCATGAAAAGGGCAGCCGTTCAGTGGGGAATTGGTCGTTATCTCTATAATTTACCTGATATCTGGGTGGATTTAGAACCTACTCCCTATGGAACACCTAGAATTAAGGGAACTCCATCACTTCCGGGTTGGGCTTTGCCAAGTGGTTCAGGAAGACCTTCAAGTAGTAAGGAGTTAGAAAAACCTGTAGGGGAAAGTGAACCTGCTCAAGAAAAAGGCGAAGACGATAGTAAATATTATTGCGAAGAATGTGGAGCAGAGATTACCTCCGATGAAGCAGGATATTCTCAGCGCTTTTTCAAAAAGAAGTTATGTCGAGAACACCAAAATAAATACAGAAAATAGGGGGCTGCTATGCCCCCCTTATATTAAGGAGGAATTATAGTGTTTAATTACCGAGTAAAACAAAAAGTTCACAAAGACCCGTATACCTATGTTAAGCTAGAAGCTAACTTTAATATAGGGAACAGAACAATTGTTATTGAGGGAGAAGGATTCACGAAAAGAAATTCTTGCGATGCCCCCAATAAAAAAATTGGCCTAGAGGTTGCGGAAACCAGAGCAAAGGATGACCTAAGAAAGAAAAGGGAGAAAATTAAAACTGCTCTGAGAAAAAAACAATTGACTTAATAAAAATATAAGGGGAGCAAACAGCTCCTCTTTTCTTAGAAAGGAGAGTTTTTTCGTGAAAATTTCCGTAGCTAAAAAAATAATCTTAGAAATGATTCGTTCTTATGAAGACCTAAATAACATACCAAGTTTTATGCTCTGGGGTCCACCAGGAGTAGGAAAAAGTGATACAGTTAAGCAACTTGCTTCTGAGTTAAGCTCGGATGAAAAAGAATGGAAGGTTATCGTCTGGCTACTTTCTACCCGAAATCCTGTGGATCTTCGAGGCATTCCTGTCCCAGACAAAAAAACAGGTAGGGCAGTCTGGTTTACTCCAGCTGAACTCCCCTATGAGGACAAAGACGGAAAATACGGCATTCTCTTTTTAGACGAGATCACTAATGCCCCCAGAGAGGTTCAGACACCCGGTCTCCAACTAATACTAGATAAAAAGCTAGACGAATATGAGCTACCAAAAGGTTGGACAGTTATTGCCGCTGGAAATAGAGTAACTGACCGAGCAGGTAGCTATCAGCTAGCCTCTAGCCTTTGTAACAGATTTGTTCACCTCCCAATTTGTTGCAGTTTGCCGTCTTTAGAGCTTGGTAAAGACCCTTCTCTTGATGTAGACCTTAATGATTGGAAACAATGGGCCTACAACAACAACATAAGAGAAGAAGTTATTGCCTATCTAAACTTTCAGCCTACAAAAATTTGGGAAGCTACGGGTCAAGTGTCTTTTGCTACTCCAAGAACCTGGGAGTTTGTCTCTCGAATAATAAGTATTTTCGATACTGGCGAAATAAGAAAAAAAGCTATTGAAGGATGTATTGGAGAAGGACCTGCCGCTTCATTCTTAGCGTTCTGTCGTATAAGAGATGAGATGCCTAATACAGACAAAATTCTTGAAGGATATGATATTAACGCTCCTGACAAAGCTGATGTTCTCTATACCCTTTGTAGTTCATTGGTATCAAAGGTAAAAAAGAAAGAAAAAGACCCGAAAAACTTAAACAAAGCTCTCGATAACTTGCTTGCTTGGATTGTTAAAATGCCCGTTGAGTTCCAAGTTCTTTTGGGAAAAGATTTGGGCAATGCTGGTCTTATTACTCAGTTTTCAATGCGTCCTGGATTTACTTCTTGGGCTGATAAACATAAAGAAGTATTTGATATAGCTTTGTAAGGAGTTGATATTTTGGACGCCTACAAAATTTTTCAAATCACAAAGTCAAAACTAATTCTTCAGTATCCATTTTTTGGGACACTAGCCATTTATCTTACGCCACAAGAAGACAAGAGCATAGAGACCTGCGGAACTGATGGAGAAAAGCTCTACTTTAGCCCAGACTGGATAATAGATCTCTACAATACCCAAGGTATTAATGCCATAACTGGAGTACTTTGTCATGAGGTGTTACATTGCGCTCTTGGCCATCTTTGGCGAATTGGAAGTCGCCATAAGAAAAAATGGAACACTGCTACTGATATTATAATTAATCATATTATAGAAACTTCAGGAATGGAGCTTCCAAAAAATAGGATTACAGCGGCAGTTTTACTCCCTTTTTTGAGTGACTCTCTTGACGATTATTCAGCTGAAGAAGTATATGAAAAACTTCCAGATCTCTTTGATGACCCAGCTTTTTATCAAAACTGGGGAGACCATAGCAAATGGGAAAAAAACAAAAGAGCAAAAGATTTCAAAGCAGAGGAGTGGGAATCAAGACTAAACGCTGTCTCCCAGACAGCTCTGGGAAGGGGCGATTTACCTAGCAGTCTAAAAAAATTAATAGACGATACGCTTAAACCTCAAGTAGATTGGAGATCCGTGCTAGCAGAATGGCTCCAGCCTTTTAGGTGTGAATATATATACGTTCCTCAAGACAGAAGATTTATTCACGAAGAAATTTATATCCCCGATTTTGGAGGAAAACAAATTTGCGACCTTGTTATTGCCATTGATACTTCTGGCTCTACATTCTATGGTGATATAATAGACAAGTTTATCGCGGAGTGCAAAGGTATCTTATCTATGAATAACTGGACACAGCTTCACGTTGCATATTGCGATGCGGCTCTCCAAAACTGGGAAACCCTAAAAAGAGATGAATGGCCTGAGCTTGAGCTTAGAGGCGGAGGAGGAACAAGTTTTGTTCCTGTCTTCGAAGAAGTGGGAAGAAGAGCAATCGATCCAGTAGCTCTAGTTTATTTAACGGATGGTTGGGGAAAATTTCCAAATCAGGCTCCTTATTACCCCGTTTTATGGGTAGTATCTCCCGACGGAATAGCGGAAGACAGTGTTCCGTTTGGGAGAGCAATAAAAATGAGCAGAGATTAAAAAGGAGAATAGAACACATGTCGATTTCGAAAGGAATAAATATTCTTATCGGACCAGATTTACACTGCTGGCCCACTACTTACGAATGTGCGCCCAGAGGAACTATACCCTCTAGGCTTGTCGAATGGCGTAACATAAAGGACGAAATATTAAACGTTGCGCTTAAACATAGTGCTAAATATGCGCTATTTCCAGGAGATCTCTTTAATATAGCAAGTCCCAAAGCAGAGGCTGTTATAGAGATAATTAATCTTTTTGAAGGTCTTGAAAAGAACGGCTGTAAAGTAATTGCCTGTAAGGGAAACCATGACGACGTTGGCCCCACTGTAAAGAATTTTGTAGATGTTTTGTCTGAGTACAATCCCCTTTGGGGCATTACAGAGATTGGGTGCTATAATTTTGAGGAACTATCTATCGCTGTAATTCCTTATCAGAAACCTACTTTGCTCGACAGGTCAGGATCTCCTGAAAAAGTATCAGAAGCTCTTGTCCAAAAAGCCAGAGAAATGGCAAATCATTGTTCAGGTTACAAAGTTCTAATGGGACACTGGTCTATCAAAGAAGCTATTTACGCCAATGGATTTGGGCCAAAAAACGAACCAGTTTTCCCCCTTGCGGACTTAAAAGAAATGGGATATAATATATGTGCCATGGGCCATGTCCATAAAGCACAAGTTCTAAATGAAAAACCCCTTATCTTTCATCCAGGTGTGTCAATTATAACAAAGATGGACGAAAAAACAGAGACTCCCAGCGTGTTTGTTGTAAATACGAAAACAAACTCTTACATACTTGAAGAACTTCCTGCTAAAAAAATAGAAGTATTTGAACTAACAAAAGACTCTATTGTTAATTTTGAAAGCGGAGAGTGGAAAAAAGATATTCCTGAGATAGAGAACTGCATAGTAGTTGGAAAGTATACAGCCACCGAGGACGAAGCAAGAAAAGTAGACCATAAAGAAATAATAAACTACCTTCGTGAAAAAGGAGCTTTTTATGTCGAAGGAATTAGACCCACAATCATTCGCAAGGAAAGGGACAGAGGAGCGACTATAGACACTTCTCTTTCAAGAGTAGAGGCGTTTAACAAATGGTACGATACAACAACAGAAAGACAAGACCTTAAAAGTAAAGTTCTTTTGAAGTTCCAAGAGCTAGAAAAAGAGATAGAAAATTAAGCTGTGTAGCTAGGAACCTGAGGCGATAAATATAGAAATGTTAGCAAACTACAATAGTATACAAGCCGCCAAAACCGCATTTGGTCTAGGTAATATTTCTTATAGGTGTGTCTGTTGCAAAGATATTCATAATAGCAATACTATATACTATTCTTGCAAGTCCCAAGTTTATGAAGAGCTTATTAAGACTTTATGCCAAGAAGTTAAATTGCTTGCCAGAATAAATATTTTTAGTTATATTTTTCACTGTCATAAAATACTTAGGGATCCTTATTATTCTTCTTATGAAATAAGCATATCTTGGCAGGATCCTATTAAATTTCATGAGTGTCTAGCCGACCAAAACGAGCCTAGAAAAAGAGAGGTAGAAATAACTACTAGTTTACCTTTTGCAAATGCGCTACTAGACATAAAACTTTTTTCAGTTTCTGATTATATGCTAGCAGTTAACAGTTTTCATATTTTATATCAAGAGTATAAGAAGAATCTTTCACCAAGAACTGTAGCTTTTTTTGAAAACTGGGATAGCGAAGATGGAGGATATGTATATGGAAATTCTAGTGAGCTATAACGATATGCAAACTGCTAAAACCGTATTTGCTCTTGGAGAAATAAAATTTAAATGTAACTTTTGCGGGAAAGTCCACGAAAATTCTAAAATAGAAAGTTCTAGTAAGGGTTTATTCTGTTTAGAAGCAGTAAAAAGAGCCATTCTTGTGAAAATATATAAAGATTCTAACTACTTGCGCCTAAGAGGACTTGATGGCACTTTGCTTGAAAGAATCAGGCGCTACTGGACTTGTTATCTTCTTAATAATATTGTAGATTTAAAGTTAGAAAATCTTAAGAGCTTTCTTATCGATTTGCTTGACAACAGATTAAACAGCTCACCTATTTATAGAAATACTAAAGAATTACTTCTTGAGATTTATCGCCATAACAATAAGTATCTCAATCTATTTGAAGAATTAGATTATCTTGGAGTTTATGTACTTGCCCTTGAAGGTGGTTTTGATTTTATCTATCAGGAATATATTGAATCACTGTCCAATGAAACAAAAGCTCTCTTTGAGATAGACTAGTTAAAAAAATAAGAAGGAGATGAACAAAGTAGAAATAACTAGATATAGCAATATTCAAACTGTGGGAAACAGCCCAATCTCACTGTAAGGTGGTAATTAAAATCAGCAAAAAAAAGAGAATAAAAAAGAAAAAATTTCCTCGTTATGCAATATATAATAAAGAAGGGAAAGAGATCTGCCCGGCTTGTGAAAAGAGGATCTATAAGATAGATTACGTAACCTCAACAGACAAAGAGAAAGAAGTTGAATTCACAGCCATTTGCCCCTGTGGTCATAAATTCAAATACCGAAAGGATATTAGAAACGTGGGAGGAGGAAGTAAATGAATCTTTTAGAACTAACTCTTAGAAATTTTGGCAGTTACTCAGACGAGCTTGTCAACTTCGAAGGGTTGCATGTTGTAGGTCTTATTGGCCCTAATGGAAGTGGTAAAACCACCTTTACAGAAGCTATTTCATGGGCTTTATTTGGAAAAGGCCCTAAAGGAGGAAGACGTAACGATTCTGATTCCTATGTTATGGACTTTCAAACAGAATGTTACGTTTTACTAAAGTTTGAGCTAAACTTAAATATATATCGAGTTGAGAGGACTTGGAATAAAGAAAGCCGTAAAGGTATTTTAAATTTTGAAATATTAGGAGATAAGTGGGAACCCATTGGTAAAGGAAAAAAAGACACTCAAGAAGAAATTATAAAAACATTAGGAATAGATTATAAAGCTTTTGTCGCCAGTGTTTTCTCACCTCAAGGCAAAAGTGACTCTTTAACTAGTGATGGCCTAGACGATATGGAGAAAAAAGAAATATTTTCAACTATCTTTGACCTTGGTTTCTGGGACAAAATCTTAAATAATACAGCAAAAGAACAGAAAGAAGTAAAGGATAAATTAATTTTATTTTCAGAGAAGATAAAACCTCTCAAAGAGCTTGTAGAAACCGAGCCGTCAATTAAAGAAGAGATTAAGTCTACTGAAGAAAGCTTAAAAACAACAGAAAACAAAGTAAACAATCTAGCTATCAAAATCTCTGATCTAGAAAAAGAGATTATGAGCTATGAACCTTCTCTTAAGGAAAAAGAGAGGCTTGAAAAAGAAATAGAAGCCTTAAGTAAAGATTATGACGAAAAAATTAACGGCATCAAAATTAAAGCAGACAATAATCAAACAGAAATAAGTAATTTAGAAGCCACAGTTAATTTGGCTAGAAAAGAAATAGAAGAGTTTCAAGCTATTCTCTCTAGAAAAGAAGAGATTGGCTCCAAAATCAATGAGTTAAACACTCTAAAAAAGGAAATCGAAGACTGCGATAAACTTCAAATTAGTTATAATAAAATTAAATTAGACCTTGAAAAAGCAGAAAAAAAAGAAAGCGCTTGGGAAACAAAAAAGACGGAAAGCCTTAGTTCGCTAACAACAAGTCTAAAGAAAGATCAAGAGATAGCCTCTCTTTTAGATAAAGTTCCATGTAGCAACGAACTAAAAAAAGAATGCCCGTTACTTAAAAAAGCCAACATAGCCGCTTCTTCAGTTGATGATTTGTCCAAAAGATGTTCAAAACTTATCTGTGAAATCTCTCCTCATGATGAAGAGATTGCTCTTTTGAGGCAAAATCTAAGCTCGGTTGGTTATGTTTCTGAAGCCCATCAAGAGAAAAAAGATACTTATAAAGAGCTGCAAAAATATCTTGATCTGAATAACAAACTAGCTGTTGCCGAAGCTGAAAAAAAACACCTTTTAAAAACTAAGAAAGAAAAGAAAGAGCAGATAGTTAGATTAAAAGAAGATTATAAAGCCATTTGTTTTGAAAAAGAAACCCTCATAAAAGAAAACCAATTTGAGGAAATATTCTTAACCGACTCACTAAAAAAGATCATAGAAAAAGTTTCTGGCCAAGAAGAGTTTAAAAAAGAGCTTAAAAATTCCAAAGAAGAAAAAGACCTTCTTGTCCAGCAAGCAAACAATTATAGAGAAGAGATTGGTGCTTTAAAACAGAAACTTCTCAATATTACTAACTCTAAAAAAGAACTAGCTAAATTAGAAAAAGAAATTATAAAGTGGGAAGAAGAGATGCAAGTTCTTTCTATCATCTCAAAAGCAGCCAATAAAAAATCTGGAATTCCTATCTTTATTATTGAAAATTCTCTTCCCCAAGTTGAAAAACTTACCACCGAAGTATTAGATCAATTAACTGACGGACGATTCTCTATCTCAATTGAAACTCAAATAGAGGCCAAAACAACCGATAATTTGCAAGAGGTATTTCAGGTGTTTGTTTACGACAACGGCGCTCTTCGCCCTTACCATCAATTTTCTGGCGCAGAAAAATTTATTATTGATCTTTCAATTAGAGTTGGGGTTTGTAAATACCTCACTCACAGGTCAGGCACAGCCATCAAAACCTTAATAATCGATGAAGGACTTTCTTCTCTGGATGAAGAAAATAGACCTAAAATCATAAGTATCTTTCCTGAAATAGGTAAAGACTTCGATAAAATATTTATAACTACCCATATTAGGGAGCTTCAGGAAGCCCTGTCTCAAAAAATATATTTTTCGAGATCCGAGACTGATGGGACAAAAATAAGTATTGTAAGATAAGGAGGATTTTCTTGTTTGAAAACTGTGTTCCAATTTTAGCAGTTGATTTTGACGGGACTATTACTAAAGGAGATTTTATTGACTTAGATGACCCAAAAGCTCTAGCGGAAGGCGCTGCAAAAATTATAAACGGATGGTATAATGATGGGTGTATAATCACTATTTGGTCTTGTAGAAGCCCTCTTGATGGCACCATGTTTAAAGCAGATAAGTTTTTAGGTGAGCATGGAATCAAATATCACTACCTTAATGCGAATGTCCCTTGGCTCCCTTGGGTGGATTCTCGGAAAATTTTTGCCCATATCTACATTGACGACAAAAATCTTGGGGGGTTTCCTGGCTGGGATGAGGCGGACAAAATTGTAAGAAGTCACCCTCAATATCCAAAAAAGGGTCTAAGAATTGCAGATAGGAGCAAATAAATAATGAAAGTTAAACTAATTAGATATACCGAAAAACCATTAGAAGCTATTGCTTCGGCAGCGGCTATTACCAGAGGAATAACTTATGATGAATATATTAAATCGGGAAAGGATCCTAAGAAATTAATTCAACACTGCTACGAATCTGGACATTGGTCTGTTTTTGAGTTTGCCGATTTTGACTTTGAAGTAGAAGGAGCCAGCAGGGTTTTTGAGACCCAGTGTGTAAGGTCTCGACTGGCCAGTTACGAATGGGAGTCCGGCAGACACGATCAAGAATATGAACCATGTTCTCATGTCCCTAAGTCTGTAATCACTTCAATTTATGACGGAATTTTCTCTTATGATGTTCTCTCTTCTACACACAAACCAGAAATTGCAAGGTATACTTTGCCCCAAGGCGTGGCAAGAAAAGCTAGAATAAAGAGAAACTTTAGAAATTTAATGGAAACAGCTATGATTCGTCTTTGTACGAAAGCGCAAGCGGAATATAGGGTTTTTATGTCAGAATGCAAAACGCTTGTGGCGGCTGTTGATCCTTATCTGGCGTCTTTGCTGGTTCCAAAATGTCAAGTTTATTTATACTGTAATGAGAATGAGCCGTGCGGAGATACCATTTCTAAAAAAGAGGCGCAGGGCTTGATCGATAAAGCCAAATTACACTAACCTGGAATAATCCGATGGGCAACGAACACAACTTAGAAGAATACCGTGAAAAATATAACATTTGAATAAGAAGACAAGAGTCTTTTTATAATAAAAGTACAAAGGGGGCTGGTTAATTGTTCAATTTAGAATATTTAACTGGAGAAAAAACATTAACAAAAAAACAGATAAGGTTAATCATTGTAGGCGGACTCGTTCTATTATTTCTACTAATTTTCCTCTGTGGAAACCTTACCAGAAACGATGTGGGATACTTTAAGATTGTTCAACATCTTAATGGACAAATTAAAGTAAGGGTTGATCCAGGTTATTTTTTGAGATGGTTTGGAATAGTTACTACTTACCCGGTTGCAGATACTTTATACTATAGTAAGTGGCTAGATGAGAGTAAAACAGATCAATCGGTAGATGTAAGGTTTACCGACGGAAGTATTGGATATGTGAGCATGAACGTCAGATACGTTCTACCCTCCGAAGAGGAAAACATTCTTAAGATTCACCAGGTCTTTAGAAGCAACAGGGCATTCCAACTCGGGGCAATAGAGCAAATGGCAATGCAGGCGGTGCAACTTACGGCCTCCATGATGACTGCCGAGGACTCGTATCGGAATAAAAGGCCCCAGTTTATTCAGATGGTCACAGATCAAATCATGAATGGGTTATATGTTACTACCACTGATAGAGTAAAGCTTGAAGGATCCGAAGGAGAAATACTCGTGCAGAAAGTTGTTTATGACGAGGGCGGAAACCCCAAGCGTCAAGTCCGGGATCTAGAAAAGTATAACGTTTTAATCTCTCAGGTAAATATCACAGATATCGATTATGAGCAAGCAGTTAACGACCAGATCTCTAAAAAGCGAGAAGCCTCTATGGGCGCTGAGCTTGCCAAAGTTGAAGCGGAAAAAGCCAGGCAAGCAAGGGCGCAGGCTGAAGAGGAAGGAAGGCGTAATGTTACAATTGCTCAATATCAAGAAGAAGAAGAAAAAATCAAAGCTATTACCCAAGCGATGAAGGAGAAGGAAGTGGCTACAATTGCCGCTTCTAAAGAGGTTGAAGTTGCCAAACTTGAAAAACAAAAACAGGAGATCGAGGTGCAAAAAGCCCAGCTAGAAAGAAAGGCTGTTATCGAAAGGGCTGAAGGTGAGGCCCAAGCGAGGAAGCTTGTAATGGCTGCTGACGGCGCTTTAGAGAAAAAACTTGAAACTTATGTCGAAGTACAGAAAGTGTGGGCGAATGCCTATACAAAACAGAGGCCAACTCCAGATATTACCATCGGAGGACAGGGCGATTCCCAAAGCGCCGCACAGGTATTAATGGATCTGCTTACGATTAAAACAGCAAAAGATCTATCTTTAGATATGTCTGTTGAATGAATCCTATCGCCTCCCCTCTTTTTGAGGGGAGGCCCAAAATTAACACGAAAGGAGAAGATGTTCATGGAAACAAAGATGATTAATTTTACCTGTAAAAAATGTGGCGGCACTTACAAATTAGATATCGGAGACAAAACCAGAGAAGAGGTGGAGGCTAGTCTTAGAAAACAAGAGACCTTTGAGTGTCCAGGACACCATTTTGAGCTAACAAATCCTCTTAACTTCTGGACTCTTGACTGGGAGTCTTTGACCGAGTCCGAAAAAATTACTGAAGAAAAATGGCTTCAGGATCTTAAAAGCAAATACAAAGAGGTATACAATAGCCAAGAACTTGGCGAAAAACACGAAGATATCCACTTTAGTTATGGTTTTTGTATAACGACAAACAAAGAGACTGGAGAAAAAGCTGTTTTTGATTTTGCGACATCGCCAGAAGGAACTAGATATTATTTTTTATAAGGGAGTAATGTCTTGAAAGTTCTTAAAACTGAAAATAGACTTTGTCTTAGTTGCATGGAAGAACATAATGTGGATATCATAGAAATAGAAGAGATTAAAACGTATAAAAATTTAGAAGTAAAATTTTTTGCTATCTATGAATACTGTTCTGTCATGGATAAATATTTAGAAACCGAAGATATGGCCAGAATAAACAAGCTTGCTATAAAGGACTCTTATCAGAAGAAAATATCGAAACTTAAGGAAAAATAACTAAAAAGCCCCCGCATTTTACCCTGTGGTTACGCCTACTGCGGGGGTGTGGGTTTGCTTTACAAAAGCAAAAGATCAATGCTAGTGGAAAGAGGCAAAGAAAGGAGGTGGATAATATGACAGTCGAAGAATTGATTGAGAAATTAAAAAATATGAATCCAGACTTGAAAGTACTTGTTGCAGATATAAACGATCCTTTGCCAAATTATTACGAAATTCAAGCCATAGCTTTGATGGTTTATGTGAAAAATGAAGAACTTAACGCCTGTTATATTCAGTATGGATAAAAATCTAAACATTTGGCATGGAGATGAACCATCATGGCTTAAAGAAAGGCTTCTTCTTTTTAGTCTTACAGGCTCCCGTGCCTACGGAACAAATAGACCAGATTCAGATTATGATTATAAAGGGATTGCTATTTCGCCAAAAGAATATTACTTTGGATTAAAAAGTTTCGACTCATACCACTCTTCAGAAGGAACGGATCCAAACATCACAATATATGATTTAAAAAAGTTTTTTAATCTTGCCCTCAGTGCTAATCCTAGTATTATTGAGCTATTATATATGAATCCCTTTCATTATGCTGTTTTAGAACCACCCGCTAAGTTGCTGGTCGAGAACAGAAAACTGTTTTTATCTAAGAAGTGCTATAAATCTTTTGTTGGGTATGCTAATTCTCAATTACACCGAATAAAGACAAGAGAAGGTAAGCCCAACCATGGCAAAGGAGACACCAAGAGATTAGAAAGAATTAAGAGATATGGCTATGAAACCAAAAATGCGCTGCATCTTGTGAGAATATTAAAAATGGGGATTGAAGCCTTAGAAACAGGCTCTATAACAGTAGACCGTACCGGAATTGACGCCAAAGAACTAGTTGAGATTCTCTATGGAAAGTACAAAATAGACGAACTTATAGAATATAGTGAAGATTTGTTTGAGAGAGCAGAAAAAGCGCTTTTAAAAACCAGTCTTCCAGATAGTCCTGACTTTAAGGCAGTAGATCTGCTTCTACAGGCCATTACTAAGGCTTGTTTAGAATAATATTAAATTTAAGGAGGAGTAACACATGAGGAAAAAAAATCGGTGTAGTTGGAGTAGATAGTGGTCAGTTAATGATTATGGATCCTTGCTACGTTGAGACACAATGGGCAGGAAACAAAGACAAAAAATCTTTTGGAATTGACTTTTGGGGAGAGGGAGCAGACGAGGCTGCTGAGCTATTAAAAAAAGATGGTTATAAACTAATCAAAAAGTATTCTCATGTCTATCATGTTCCATTTGAAAAAAATGATTACATTGACGAGGCAACCATAAATAAAATTTCAGGGAAAATAAACAAAATAGTAATAACAAAAGTTGTAGGAAGTTCAACCTATGACCAGATCTGTAACCTAACCCTTTCAGAGGAACAAGCAGGACAGCTCGACTTTCCTCTTGGTCATCCTGGCCTTTGTGTTGCCTTTAGTAGTGGCTTAGGAGACGGAGTTTATGATGTCTATGCTACCTATAAAACAATCCCTGGCTGGGGAGAAAGAATTGTTAAAGTAGAAGTTGAATTAATTTAACTAGAAGAAAAAACTCCTAGATTATCTAAAACAATAGCTTTGACTGATGTCTCAGTTAATTCTAGTGTATTAAAAACGTAAAGTCAACGAAAAAGGAGAAATAGAGATGAGTAAGAACAAAGGAGCTACATACTGGGAGCTGATTGAAGATCAAAACCTGACCTCTAGAAAGCTACTATTATTACTAGAAGAGGAAATACAGGATATTTTTAGCGATATAGCAAATAGACTTTTTGATATAAGTAATTTACTTGAAGACATAAAAGGAGTTCCGCAAATAGACAATGCAAAAAAAGAGATAGACGCTCTACTTCGTGACTTAGAAGAAAAGTAAATACAAAAGAAGGTGGTTCAAGTGTTTGTAGACAATTCAACACTTATTTTAGATATTTATAGAAAAATTCCTCCGCAAATTTACTATATATTAAGCGCCATCGAGATAAAAGGATATGAAGTATATATTGTTGGCGGAGCAATCCGAGATTTGTTTTTAGGCAAACAGCCTCATGATTGGGACATAGCTACAAATGCGCCCATGAAAGTATTGACAGAGTTATTTCCGAACTATAAAATAGTAGGGGAATCTTTCGGAGTTGTCTTGGTAAAGATTGGCGAAATAGAGGTACAGATAGCTAAATTTAGAACAGAGAATGAATATTCTGATTACCGCCACCCTGATATTGTTGACTTTGATGCGACAGTCGAAAAAGATCTAAAAAGAAGAGATTTTACTATTAACGCCATAGCTCTAAACACAAGAGGAATCAAGAGTGCCCCAGAATCATTTTCGGATCTCAATGAAGGACTAATAAGATCCGTTGGCAATCCTGACGAAAGATTTATGGAAGACCCCTTGCGAATGCTCAGGGCCATCCGTTTTTCTTGTCAGCTGGGCTTTGGTATTCACGAAACAGTAACAGATTCATTACTTAAGAACGTAGAATTAATCAACCTTATTTCAAAAGAAAGGATTCAAGATGAGGTTAATAAAATCCTCCTCTCCGATCCAAGAAGAGGGATATGCACAATGTTTCGTTTTGGTTTTTTGTCTAAAATTTTCCCTTGTCTTATATCCTGTAGTTATATTGGTCAAAATAAATACCATCGTTACAATGTTTGCGGACATATTGTAGAAGTCTTAAGTCTTTCTCCTGCCGTCTTAACCCTCAGACTGGCGGCTCTGTTTCACGACACGGGGAAAGCAGAAACTTTGTCTATTGACGAAGACGGAGAAATACACTTCTACGGTCACGCAGAGGTCTCGGAAAAAATAGCAAGAGAAACTATGACAGATCTTAAATATGACAATATGACTATAGATAATGTTTGCTGGCTTGTAGCTAATCACATGTTCGACCTTAGCATTTCAGATAAAACTATTAGAAAAATGATAGTAGATGGTGGAGAGGGCCTCTTTATGCAGTTAATAGAATTAAAAAGAGCAGATCTTAAAGGAAGTGGAACCAGGCTCTTCGACGAAGTAGACGAAAGTATTAACAAGTTTAAAGACAGAGTAGTTGATATCCTCTCTGCCAAGCCCCCGCTTAATATGTCATCCTTAAAAATTAATGGTAATGACATAATGAAAATAACCGGATTAAAAGAAGGAAAAAAGATTGGAGAAATAAAAGAAGCACTTTTTGAAATGGTTCTTGGCTGTCCAGAGCTAAACGAAAGGAGTATTCTAGAGGAGTGTGTTAAGGCCAAGCTCAAAAAAGAGTAAAAACAAAAAGGCAAAAAAAAGGAAGGGCAGATATGGACAAAAGAAAAAAACCTTACAGAATTACTAGAGAAAGACTTCTAGCGGCAAAGAAACGCATTGACGCTATCCCAGATCGTGGCATGGAATTTAAAGAATTTGTTTCATTACTACAAAAACATTTTGAGGAGATATCCAAAGAGACCACCCATTTATTTGAAGTAAATGTGGATAAGGATGAATTGTGGGAACTATATTTAAACAGTTTCCCATCGGGAACCAATGAAGTGTTTAGGGAAAGAAGAGAGTATGACTGTAGTGCTTGTAGACAATTTATAAAAAATGTTGGAAATATAGTGGCTATTAAAAACAATAAACTTAAAACTATTTGGGATTTTGAGACCAACGATGATAAATTTCAACCTGTAATAAATGCTTTATCAGAATATGTAAAACAAGGTCACATTGATGGTATTTGGTTAAGTAATGTTTCAAGAATAGGGGTAGAAAAAAATTTTGAACTGTCCGAGAATGAAAAAGTAGCCACCTGGCATCATTTACATTTAAATCTACCAGAAAGATTTGTTAATAAAACAAAAAAATCACTTGGTAATATTCAAGGTTCTTTTAGGGATACAAGAAATGTATTTAAAAGATCTTTAGACGA
>Ga0172382_10006996_pt1 | contig 16162 bp, 14 predicted proteins | sample Leawel138RmetaG_FD_122245 | JGI IMG/M metagenome (GOLD analysis project Ga0172382, IMG submission 122245) | Leachate microbial communities from a municipal landfill in Southern Ontario, Canada - Leachate well 138R metaG | ecosystem: Engineered > Solid waste > Landfill > Unclassified | place...
AAACTTCACTTGGCACCTAGCGTTGTCAGATCCGTTGCCTGAAGACAATTGGACGGGCCCAACTGGATTTATTCATAACGTTCTCTATGAGAACTACTTGAAAGATCACCCGGCGCCGGAAGATTGTGAGTTCTATATGTGTGGTCCACCAATGATGAACAACGCGGTGGTCAATCTGTTAACCGACTTGGGTGTTGAGCCTGAAAACATCTTACTTGACGACTTTGGAGGCTAGTATGCTACGCAACCTGTTGCAGGGAGCGTGTTTAGTTTCAACCTTAGTTCTAGCGCTCAGTGCTTGCGAGAGCAACTCTGAGCGTGTTGAAGAGCTGTCAGGTCCAACCATGGGCAGCACTTTCACCATCAAGTATGTCTATAACGCGACAACACCCGCAGCAGATGCTGTGGGTGTTGAAGTGCAAAGCATTTTGGATCAGGTCGACCGCCAAATGTCGACCTACCGCCTCGATTCTGATATCGCGCGTTTTAATCAATCTCCGGTCAATACCTGCATGAAAATGCCACAACCGGTATTGGATTTAACTCAGTATGGTTATGAACTCTCACAACTCAGTGCGGGGGCTTTTGATCTGACCTTAGGTCCTTTACTTAATTTGTGGGGTTTTGGTCCGCAAGCACGTGGTAAACATGTGCCAAGCACAGAGCAGATCGCTGCAGCAAAAGCAAAAGTTGGTTATCAGCATGTGCGGGTTGTGGACGGACAGTTGTGTAAAGATGCTGACGTACAGATTGAATTCAATAGTATTGCTGCGGGCTATACGGTCGATCGTATCAGCGAGCGTTTCGCCGAGCTCAATATTGATAGTTATATGATCGAAGTCACTGGCGAGCTGATTGCTAAAGGACGTAAACCTGATGGCACGCCTTGGCGTATCGCTATGGAACAACCGCTTGGTGATGGGCAGCGAGTCATTCAGCGAGTGCTGGAAATCGATGGTTATGGTGTTAATACCTCGGGTGATTACCGTAATTACTTTGAGGAAAATGGTATACGCTTTTCGCATACCATTGATCCGCAAGCGGGTGCGCCGATCAGTCATCGACTGGCTTCGGTAACTGTGGTGGATCGATCTACCTTACATGCCGATGGTTTAGGTACACTGTTATTGGTTTTAGGGCCTGAACGTGGTCTAGCCTTTGCAGAGGAGCACAAAATTGCTGCTTTCTTTGTCATGCGTGACGGCGAGGGCTTTGCTACGCAAGTCAGCTCAGAGTTTTCCAGGATGTTTCCTGAAGGAGGTAACCAATGAGCGGATTCATGTTATTTATCGTCGTATTTGCCGTAATGTTATTAGTGGTGTTGGGTATGTCCGCGGGTGTGCTCGCTGGACGTCGACCGATCGCCGGATCTTGCGGTGGAATTGCCAACTTGGGTATTGAAAAAGAATGCTCTATCTGCGGTGGAGTGCGCGAGAAATGTGATGAAGTGAGCGCCGCACAAGCGTATGACGCGACCAAGCGCTAATTGTCAAGTGTTGGTAATACTGGCTCAATAAGCCAATTTTTTTGTAAACATGCTGCAGTGTCTAGCCCTTTGTATACTGCGCATGTTGTGAAGGAGTCCAAATGGCAGTTTACAACTATGATGTAGTTATTCTAGGTTCAGGACCTGCGGGAGAAGGCGCGGCAATGAATGCCGCTAAAGCAGGTCGCAAGGTTGCTGTTGTAGAAAGCCGTGGTGTATTAGGTGGTAATAGTACGCACTTAGGTACGATTCCCTCGAAAGCTTTGCGTCACTCCGTGCGTCAAATTTTACGTTTTAATACCAGCTCAATGTTTCGACAAATTGGTGAGCCGCGTTGGTTCTCTTTCCCCGATGTGCTGAAAAACGCGGAAAGTGTGATTGAACGTCAAGTGGCCTCACGTACCGGTTATTATGCACGCAACCGTATCGATGTGTATTTCGGTACCGCAAGCTTTGCTGATGAACATAGCGTTGATGTGGTTGGTCCCAGCCGTGTTGAAAAGCTAGTGGCTAATGAAATTATCATTGCTACCGGTTCACGTCCTTATCGCCCTGCTGATGTTGATTTTACCCATCCGCGTATTTATGACAGCGATACCATTCTAAGTCTGAGCCATACGCCGCGCCGTTTGATTATTTACGGAGCAGGTGTGATTGGTTGCGAGTATGCATCAATCTTTAGTGGTCTAGGTGTGTTGGTTGACTTGATTGATAACCGTAATCAGTTATTGAGTTTCTTGGATGATGAGATCTCTGATGCTCTGAGTTACCACTTGCGTAACAACAACGTGTTGATTCGTCATAATGAAGAGTATGAGCGGGTTGAGGGCGTCGATAAAGGTGTGATTTTACATCTTAAATCCGGTAAGAAAATCAAAGCTGATGGTTTCTTATGGTGTAACGGCCGTACCGGTAACACCGACCAATTGGGCCTGGAAAACGTAGGTTTGACGGCTAATGGTCGTGGCCAGATTGATGTTGATGAGTTTTACCGCACCGCCGTGCCGAATATTTACGCTGCGGGTGACGTGATTGGCTGGCCAAGTCTGGCCAGTGCTGCCTATGACCAAGGTCGTTCAGCGGCGGGTAATATTATTGATCAGGACAGCTGGCATTTTGTTGATGATGTGCCAACCGGTATTTATACCATTCCGGAAATCAGCTCTATTGGTAAAACAGAGCGTGAATTGACTGAGGCTAAAGTGCCGTATGAAGTGGGTAAGGCCTTCTTTAAAAGCATGGCGCGTGCGCAGATTTCGAACGAGCCCGTGGGCATGTTGAAGATTCTGTTCCACCGTGAAACCTTAGCTATTTTGGGCGTGCATTGCTTTGGCTATCAAGCCTCAGAAATTGTCCATATTGGTCAAGCGATTATGAATCAGCCCGGCGCAGCCAATACCTTGAAGTATTTTATTAATACGACGTTTAACTTCCCAACCATGGCTGAAGCCTATCGTGTCGCAGCATATGATGGCCTGAACCGACTTTTTTAAGCGGCTCCGGTCAATGGCCTGATTCGGTCGGAGCCTATTTGGAACAGCGTTTCAGTGATTCCCAAGGGTGGCAATGGCCAAACCGGGAAAGTCAGTAATCAGACTGTCTGCACCACACGCAGCGAGTTGGCGCATCAGCGCTGGCTCGTTGACCGTCCATACCGAGACATGTAATCCCTTCTGTTGTGCTTTCTTTAAGCGCTGTTCTGTTGCCAACGTCGACTTCAATACCAACATGCTGCAGCCGTAGCGTTGCGCCGTTTTGATTGGATCTAACCATGCGTACTCAGCAACCAAACCTCTCGCTAAATGAGGAGTGAGACGCTGTGCTGTGCGTAATACCGTACGTGAACTGCTGGTGATGATAATTTTATCTTGCAGTGCAAAGCCTGCGCTGAGCTGATCAATGGCGCGGACAATCTCTGCTGCGCGAGTTTTAGAGGCTTCTTTAACTTCCAGCTGCCAGTGCGTAAATGGACATTGCTCAAACAACTGTTCAAGCGTTGGAATGGGGCAGGGTAGCGGCCAAGGTGCGGTGTTGTGCCGAGCATCCATTTGCATTAATTGCGCGGCAGTGTGCTGGCTAACTTTGCCACGCCGCCCAGTGGTGCGCTTCAATCTAGCGTCATGAATGACCATCAGTTGTCCATCTTTCGACAGATGCAAGTCCAGCTCACAACGAGTGGCGCCGGTTGCTAAACAGGCTTGAAAACTGGCTAAGGTGTTTTCTGGTGCTGCGCCGCGAGCTCCGCGGTGGCCGTAAATAAGAGTCATAGTGCAGATACACCATCGGGTTGCAGTGCTAAGCGTCTTTGTTGAGCTTGTTTATGCAAAATATGCCGAGCCAAAATTTGTCGTGTAGCATCGGTGAGATTTTCAAAAAAAGTGACCGTTTGCACAGCGTCAGCGCTGTGGCGGTGCTCAATCACTCGGGCATCAACCCTTAAGCCAAAACCTTGCGGCAGCAAAACAATCTTTAAGCTGAGCAGCGTACCAATCGGGTATAGCGATTCGTCAACAAAGACCAGACTAGACTCTGAGAGGCTGACATCACGTGCAGGTCCAATGTCTTTCAGTAAGTTGTGAGCCAATACTTGGCCGAGTAAATCAATACGCTTGTTGATGACTTTAAAATAGTTGGCGATGCTACGATCTGTTTCGCCAACGGAACGCAGCAACGGCTGTGCTTCATACTCCAACAGGTGTAAGTCGCCTAATAGACTAAAAAGCAAGGAGTCCTCTTCAGTCTGCGTATCCGCTAAACGAATTTGCAGTGCGATTTGATCGTCAATGCGATAGTATTCGCGGCGATCTTCGGTATCTTGTGTGGACATAGCGAACCCATAGCTGCAATGGAGGTCAGAGTGTAAATCGGCATGCAATAAACTGCCAACCTATCGAATTTTTTTGTGAATGTAGCCATTATGTTTCGACCTTTAGCTCTATTTATCGGTATGCGTTATACACGCGCCAAACGTCGTAATCACTTTATATCTTTTATTTCTTTAACGTCTATGGTCGGTTTGGCTCTGGGTGTTTTAGTGATGATTTTAGTACTGTCTGTGATGAATGGCTTTGACCGTGAACTGCGTACCCGGATTCTCGGTATGGTGCCGCATGCCACCGTCAGCTCTTATACACCGCTGAATGATTGGCATGAGGTGGGCGATCAAGTGTTGCAGCATCCCGATGTTGTAGCGGTAGCACCTTTTACCCAACTGCAAGGCATGCTTACCCATAGTGGTAGCGTCCAGCCAGTATTGGTCAATGGTGTGCTGCCCAGTGCTGAAAAGAATGTCTCGATTATTAAAGACCATATGGTTGAAGGCAGTTTAGATGCGTTAGAAAGCGGTGAGTTTGGCATTGTCATTGGCCAGCAAACGGCGGCGATGTTTAATGCTTCGGTGGGAGAAAAACTGACCTTTGTCTTACCGGAAGCCTCTATCACTCCAGCCGGTGTTTTCCCGCGTTTAAAGCGCTTTACTGTGGTCGGTATCTTTAAAGTGGGGGCCGAATTAGACAGTTCATTGGCGCTGATTCATATTGAAGACGCGGCACGCTTGTCACGCTGGCAGCCCAATCAAGTCGAAGGTATACGCTTAAAACTGAATAATTTATTTGATGCGCCTCGCGTCGCTTGGGAAATTGCTCGCAGTATGCCGGATAGCGATTTACATCCACGGGATTGGACCCGCAGCCATGGCAATTTATTCCAAGCCATTCAAATGGAAAAAACTATGATTGGCTTACTGTTACTGCTGATTGTCGCGGTGGCAGCCTTCAATATTATTTCTACTCTGGTGATGGTCGTCACAGATAAGAAAGCCGATATTGCTATTTTGCGTACTTTAGGTGCTTCGCCTGGGCAGATTATGGCGATATTTATGGTGCAAGGCTCGCTGATTGGCGTGGTCGGTACTTTAATTGGTGGCGTTTTAGGTGTGATCAGTGCACTCAACGTGACCACTTGGGTGGCGGCGTTAGAGAAATTTTTTGGTCACCAGTTCTTAAGTTCGGATGTGTACTTTATTAGTTATTTGCCGTCTGAATTGCGCGTGGATGATGTGGTTATGATTTGTGGCGCTGCTTTGTTGATGAGTTTTTTAGCGACCCTATACCCTGCGTGGCGCGCTTCACGTACTGAACCTGCAGAGGCTTTGCGTTATGAGTAATAAAGCTGTTTTAGAGTGCCGTCATTTAGGTAAGAGCTACAGTGAAGGCCCTGCTGAGGTGCATGTTTTACAAGATGTTGAGTTGTACTTAAAGCCGGGTGAGCGCGTTGCGATTATTGGTAGTTCAGGATCTGGGAAAACGACATTACTGAATATGCTCGGTGGTTTAGACACGCCCAGTGCCGGTAGCGTTTGGTTGGCGGGTGAAGAACTGTCGGCTTTATCAGAAAAAAAACGAGGTTTGCTACGTAATCGTGCTTTGGGTTTTGTTTATCAATTTCACCATTTGCTGGCCGAGTTTAATGCTTTAGAAAACGTCTGCATGCCGCTGTTGATTGGTCATTTGCCAGTGGCGCAAGCTCGATTACGTGCGGAAGCGTTATTAACCCGTGTGGGTTTGGCTTCACGTATGCATCACAAACCCTCGGAATTGTCTGGTGGGGAGCGTCAACGCGTGGCCATTGCCCGAGCGTTGGTCAATCAGCCTGCATTAGTGTTGTTAGATGAGCCGACCGGTAACCTCGATCGCACCACGGCGCAAACGATCCAAGAGTTGATTTTAGAGCTATCGGTTTCACTAGGCACTGCGTTTTTAGTGGTGACCCACGATCCTGCTTTAGCGCAACAAATGGACCGCATTCTTACCCTAGAAAACGGACGCTTAATTCCTGTGGCTAAAACACAGTAGCGACAGACTAAGACAGAAGATAGAGCTGTGCGTCTCAAAGGATAAGCAAAGAACAGTGTGGTGCCTCGGGGTGGATGTTAATCCGTCGATCAATCCACCCAAGGTTTAACTTCGGTACTAGGCCATTGATGGCTGCGCTCACCATGTCGACTCCGAAGCGCTTATTGAGCATGTGTAGTGTTTGCACTATTGAGGTACGAGTCATTCAAGTACTGAGCATGCGCAACCTGTTCTTTACCTCATCGATAGCTTAAGCTCGGCTGACTTCGAGCACTTCAATCTGTGTCAGGGTCAGATAATGCCAGCGTACTTGCACATCGTAAAACCTGACCCCATAGATACGCTCAGGCGTTGGTTGCTGATACGCCGGCCGTGGATCTTGCGCCAAGCACTGCTCAATCAATTCTACCAGTGGTTGCTCTAAGCGTTGCGCATGCTGTTCAGCCTGTTGTCGTGCGATCATCTGCCAACCCACTTGAATCAGCGCAGGAGCACTATCGGCAATCGCATTGTGAGCTGTCGCTAGGCTATCGGCATAGGGCACATAGGGTTTGATATCCAACACCGGTGTGCCATCCAATAAATCTATCCCTGATATCCATAAGCGCCCAGCCTCTGCGCGCTCTAAACGCACCGCTGATTGGCCTATGCCATTGGGGCGATGGGTCGCACGACTGGCGAATACGCCAATGCTTTTATTGCCGCCCAAACGTGGTGGGCGAACTTTTAAGCGTGGTGTGCTTTCTAGTGTTTTATGGAATAGAAAAATCACCCAGATATGACTAATCTCTTCTAAACCGGCAATGGCGTCTGCTTGGTCGTAAGGTGGCAAGAGCTCAATACAGCCTTGTGCGGCAGGAGCCAATAGAGGTTGGCGAGGAATGGCAAACTTTTCTTTAAAGCAAGAACGTACATAGCCGATGGGGTTTAGCGTATAGGTCATGATGTTGCCTCCATAGTGATTGCTGGTACTGGGCCGTCATATAGCTGCGGTCCAGCACCAGCAAACATGTTAGCCTGCGACCAACACCCGTACTGCTTCAAGGCGTAACGCTGCTTTAGAAAACATGGTTAAGCCTTGATCTTTATAGGCGCGTAAGGTGTCGATTTCCTCATCGCGGACACTGGGGTTAATGGCTTGCAGAGCCGTTAGGCGTGTAATCTCTTCATCCATGCTCGCTGTGAACGCAGCACTGGCTTGCGCAACTCGCTCGTTATGGCGCGGTTGCATGGTGGCTTGGGCACTGTCGACTAAACGTAATAAAGTATCACGTTGAGCGCGAGCAAATTTACTCGCGCTGGAGCGTGGCACACTTTCTAATTGCTCATTAAGCGTTGCAAAGCTGACGCGGCTGGCCAGGTCGTTACCTTTATCATCCAACAAGCAACGCAGGGCAATAGGCGGTAAGAATCGCCCCAGTTGCAAATGCTTCGGCGCAATCGCTTCGCTGACATACAGCAGTTCCAAGAGCATGGTGCCGGCTTTAATGGCTTTGTTTTTTAACAGAGCGACAGCGGTGTTGCCCATTGAGCCTGACAATACTAAATCCATACCACCTTGCACCATTGGGTGTTCCCAAGTGATAAATTGCATGTCTTCGCGGCTCAGCGCTAACTCGCGGTCGTAGGTTATAGTGACTGCTTCATCGTCGCCGAGCGGGAAGCTGGCATCGAGCATTTTTTCACTAGGACGTAAAATTAATGCGTTATCAGAATGGTCTTCGCTATCAATACCAAAGGCATTAAACAGCTGTTCCATATACATCGGTAAAGCAAAGGTGTCGTCTTGCTCTGCAATGGCTTCCACTAACGCTTGTCCACGTCCGGAACCGCTGGAGTTGATTTCCAAAAGACGGTCGCGACCTTTCTCCATTTCGCTTTCCAGTTGTACACGTGCCGCACTGGCACTCGCCAACAAGGCCTGCCACGCTGTTTCATCGTCTTCATCCTGCTGCAACAGAGCGTCTAGCTGTTCTGCAAATTGCAGTTGTAAGGCATTGCCAGTAGGGCAGGTCGATAAAAATGCATTCAACGCGTGCTGATACCATTCAAAGACGCGTTGCTGTGCTGTACCGGTTAAGTAGGGCACATGGATTTCAATGGTGTGCTGTTGACCAATTCGGTCAAGACGGCCAATTCGTTGCTCAAGCAAGTCAGGGTGCAGAGGTAAATCAAACAACACCAAGTGATGGCTGAATTGGAAGTTACGACCTTCACTGCCAATTTCTGAACAGAACAGCACTTGCGCGCCAAACTCATCATCGGCAAACCAAGCAGCCGCACGGTCACGCTCGATAATGCTCATACCTTCATGGAAGGTCGTCGCCGGAATGCCTGAACGAATACGCAGTGCATCGCCGAGATCCAGAGCTGTTTCGGCATGAGCGCAAATGACCAACACTTTTTCTTGCTTAAGAGTCTTCAGCGTTTCCAGCAGCCAATCCACACGGGGATCAAAACGCCACCAGTGTTGCTTGCTCTCGGACTCGTCGGAGTCGTCTATTGGCCCGTCAACATATATTTCAGGGTACAACTGAGCGTGCAAATCATCAGGATTGTTTAGGTATTGCGCAGGGTAGGACAGCGGCGCTGCATGCAGTTTGCGCTCTGGGAATCCAGAGATCGCCGCACGGGTATTACGAAATAACAAGCGTCCGGTGCCGTGACGGTCTAACAATTCACGAATCAAACGTGGCGCTGCTTGCTGATCGCCAGAATTAAATGCGCTGATTAAGGCTTGGCTGTCTTCACCTAAAAATGCTTGGACGGTCTCTTCTGCGCTCTGGCTTAACTGCTGTTGATCCAGTAGCTCACGCACTGCGTCGGCGATGGCCTGATAATGTTGGCTTTCTTCACGGAAAGCAGCTAAATCATGGAAACGGTGCGGATCCAGTAAGCGTAAACGGGCAAAGTGGCTGTCTTGGCCAAGTTGTTCAGGGGTGGCTGTGAGCAATAAAACGCTAGGAATAATAGCAGCCAAGGTTTCTACCAGTTGGTAGGCTGGGCTCGACTGTTCTGGGTGCCAGACCAAGTGGTGAGCTTCATCGACCACCATAATATCCCAATCACAGCTGCATAATGCTTCTTGGGCACGCTCATCCTCGACCAGCCAATTCATTGCTACTAAGGCGATTTGACAGTCTTCAAATGGATTGTCGGCATCGCTTTCTAGAAAGCGCTCAGCATCAAATAGTGCAACATCCAAATTAAAGCGACGACGCATTTCTACGAGCCACTGATGTTGTAACGTTTCCGGCACCATCAATAAGACACGGCTGGCTCGACCACCGAGGAGCTGACGGTGGATAATCAAACCCGCTTCGATGGTTTTACCCAGACCCACTTCATCGGCTAAGAGTACGCGAGGGGCAATTCGGTCAGCAACTTCTTGAGCAATGTGTAGTTGGTGTGCAATGGGCTGTGCACGGGCACCGGCCAGTCCCCAGAGATTTGACTGCTGTAGCTCACTGTTATGTTGCAGCGAGTTATAACGCAAGGTAAACCAAGGTAAGGGATCGACTTGTCCGGCGACTAAACGATCACTGGCCATCCGAAACTGAATGAAATTCGACAGCTGTGTTTCTGGTAATATGCACTCATCGTTTTGACTGTTGAAACCCAAATAGATCAGCAAACCGTCGACTTCAGTGACTTCACGGACAGTCATGGTCCAGCTTTCAAAGTGACTGATTTCATCACCAGGTACAAAGCGCACGCGGGTTAAGGGAGCATTACGCTGCGAGTATTGACGGGTCTCCCCAGTGGCAGGATAGAGGATAGTCAGTATACGACCATCACAAGTAAGAACGGTACCAAGGCCTTGTTCTGCCTCGCCGTCACTGATCCATCGTTGTCCCGGTTGATACTGCTGCGTCATGCTTGTCTCCGCGTGATGTAAAAAGCGCGCTATGATAACGGATACTTGCGCATAGGACACGTTTGAATCGTCTGGCACTGCGCAAAGTTATCCACGAGACAATGTATTCGCGACTGGTTATAGTGCAGATTGCATAGTTATCGCAGGAGTGCTCAAGATGCTGCCCCCTATCCCCCAAGGCTTGGTGCCTGTCACGTCGCAGCAAGACGAAGTGAAAGCTAAACCGGCAATTGCACCGGTAACGCCTGTACAGGAAAGTGCTAAAACCAGTGCGCTCGGTGTCGAAAAAGATGATGTTTCTGCCGCGCAGGAGCGTGCACGTGAAGAGCAACGTCGACGACAACAGCGACAGCAGCAGGCTGAACCTGAACTCGATGTAGAGTTACCTGCGACAGAACACAAAGATACCGGCGAGTTATCGCGCAAAGGGCTATGGGTGGATCTAAAGGTTTAGCTGAGTATGATGTCATGCTTAACGACTGCAGTAGATGGGTTTGAATATCAGCAACAGGTGCCAATATGAGTAATGAGACGCTAGAAAATATTATTGATTTGTCGGATGAACGTGCGCGGCGTGTGCATGATTTAGATGAAAAACGCTTACAAGGTGTTCGTGCGGCTTTTATAAAAGTATTGCCTCTATCACCCATCGGGGCTAAGACGAAGAAAAAACCTAAGAAAAAACGTTAAACTTGGACCTTAATGTAGCTATTGCGGTGCTTTGATTGCAATCTAAAGTAGATCTATTGACCTCTGTCAATGAGTTGTTGGGTATTGTGACGTACCTTAGTAGGCAGTTAACTTAGAAGCGTGAGGAGATGGCAATGTTTATGGATGTAGTGGTTTTCGCAGGCATCGGTACAGTCGCCCTTATGGTCGCCTTCTTCTTTGGACTTTACTATTTCGTTAGAAAAGAAGAACAGAATCGCAAGTCAAACTGATCTTTTTTAACAGCACGAGCACGCAAGGCAATTTGGGCAACTTAGGTTGCCCTTTTTTTGTCTGCTATTTGCCATAGTGTTCGTTGCCGCGTCTGAATCAGTAAATCAGATCCCGGCGCTTTCTTAATTGGGTATATGACGGTTAATCAGTGCACGTAACGCAGCAGGTTTCACCGGCTTCGCTAAAAAGCTAAGGCCTGCAGCATGGACTTGACTGACCAGTTCAGGTCGCCCATCAGCGCTGATCACAATCCCAGGAATAGGTGCATTAATTTCCCGGCGTAACCACGTCATCAGTGCAATACCGGTATCGCCACCGTCTAAGTGGAAATCGACTAAGGCTATATCAGGGTTGGCACCCTCTTCGATAATAGTTCGGCATTCTTCACGGTTGCTGGCCGTTAGGACATCGCAGCCCCAGCGCGATAATAAGCTGTGCATACCCGCTAAGATGCTACTTTCATTATCAACACAGAGTATGCGTAAACCTGCTAAGGGTTGCGCCGCATAATTGTCTTTTTTAGCAGGCTCAATGGTTTTATTCAGCACGCCGCGGTACATCGGTACGGTGATGCTAAAGACACTGCCTTTCTCTAGCCAAGAACGCACTTCAATGTGGTGGTTTAGTACTTTACTAAGACCATCAGCAATGGCCAGTCCTAGACCTAAACCTTTTTCTTCTCGCGTTTGGTGGCTGTCGAGGCGTTTAAACTCTTCAAAAATAAACTGCAGCTTATCTTCGGGAATGCCTTGGCCTCGATCCCAAACGTCAATGCGCACTTGTTCGCCTTGACGGCGTACGCCAAGCAGGACGCTGCCATTGGCATAGCGAAAGGCATTGGTGAGGAAGTTCTGCACAATACGGCGCAAAAGCTTGGGGTCACTGATGATATTCAGCGAGGTACTGCGTAAACGGAAATCAATACCTTGCTGCTCTGCTAGGGCGGTAAATTCAGCACCCAGGGCCTCGAGCCAAGTACCCAGAGCAAAGGGTTGGCAATGAGGTGTGATACGACCACTTTCTAAACGGGAAATATCCAGTAAATCACTGATTAAATCTTCGGCTGAGCGTAGTGAACTGTCTAGGTTTTTCACCAATTCTTGTGCATCTTCAGGCAGTGCGTCTTGGTGTGAGAGTGCCGCAGAGAAAAGACGAGCAGCATTTAAGGGTTGCATTAAGTCATGGCTGACGGCTGCTAAAAAACGAGTTTTAGATTGGTTAGCGCTTTCAGCAACATGCTTAGCCTCACTGAGAGCAATGTTTAATTGTGAGAGTTCATGAGTCCGTTCGCTAACGCGTTGCTCAAGGCTTTCATTGGCTTCTTTTAAAGCGTGTTCAGCTTCACGGAAAGCGGTAATGTCGGTAAAGCTCATCACGAAACCGCCGCCAGGCATAGGATTGCCGATTAGTTCAATCACGCGACCATTAGGAAACAAGCGTTCTGAAGTGTGGGCAGTGCCTTGACGCATCCAGTACAGACGTTTGTTGACATGAGCATCAGCGTTGCCCGGACCGCAAAGACCATGCTGAGCATTATGGCGAATAATGTCGGCAATAGGACGGCCCACTTGGATCAAGTCATCGGGATAATTAAACAGCTTTAGATAGCGACTATTCCATGCCACTAGACGTAATGAACGATCAACGACGCTAATGCCCTGGGTAATGTTTTCAATAGCACCCTGCAGCAATGTACGGTTGAACTGTAAAACTTCGGAGGCTTCGCCAACGATGCGCACAACATCTTCGACGTACATCTCACGACCCTCAATCGCTGCTTTAACAACAACCCGGGTTGATGACGCACCTAAAACACCGGTGAGTAGACGCTCTGTGTGCGCCACCCATTCACTGCTGGCGGTTTCTGCTGGGTTAAACCCTGAGCCTTTTTTATAGGCGAAGCGAATAAAGCTTTGCTTGGCGCGGTCTTCTCCAACAAAGCGTCCTGCTAAGGTGAGCAGGTCGTTGATCTGGACCGTAAAAGTTTGACGGCTACCCACATGTTGGCCAATAAAGCGACTGGCTTGCCAGTGTTCTGAAACCCGGGTTTTAGAAAATAGAGACACCAGCACAAAGAGTAAAAAGTTTCCGCTTAACGACAGTAAAACACCAAGAGTTAAGGGGTCGATTGGCAGACCAAAGGGATTATTAGACAACCACATAAGACCTGGGAAGGATGCTAAGGACCAATCCATGCTGCTGGCAATTAAAGGTAAAACCAGCGTATAAACCCACAAGAGTGAGCCAGCAATGAGGCCGGCAAAAACACCTTGGCGGTTGGCTTGCTTCCAAATTAATGCCCCCAGCATCGCTGGCGCGAGTTGCGTCAGCGCAGCAAAGGCAATCTGACCTATGGTGGCTAGACTGGTGTTGGCGCCTAATAAGCGGTAACTGGTATAGGCCAGTAATAAAATAATGATAATGCTCAGGCGTCGAGCGGTCAGCATCCAATAACGGAATGCCTCAAAAGGGCGATCAGTGGTGCGTGCAGCAAGCATGGACGGCAGTAAAATGTGATTGGAAATCATAATCGATAAGGTGAGGGCCGCGACAATCACCATGCCGGTTGCCGCTGAGGCTCCACCAATAAAGGCCAAAATAGCTAAAGTTGGATTACCTTCGGCAAGAGGCAAACTAATAACAAATGAGTCAGGTACAACCGATGCAGGCAAACGTAATTGCCCCGCAAGAGCAATCGGGATAACAAATAAGGCGACAAGAAGTAGGTAAGCAGGGAACACCCAGCGCGCTATACGTAAGTCTTTATAGTCATTGTTTTCCACTACCGTGACATGAAATTGTCGCGGTAAAGTATAAATGGCCATCATGGCCACACAGGTTTGTACAATCATTGCTGGCCAGTTGGTTGCTTCATTCCAATAAGCTTCGAGCTTTGGCGCTTCTTTTGCCTGTTGCCATAAGTCACCCACTCCATTATAGAGTCCAAAAATAACGAACAGGCCAACAGCCATAAATGCCATCAGCTTTACTAGAGACTCAAAAGCAATAGCAAACATTAAACCGCGGTGGTGTTCGGTCACATCTAAGTTACGCGTACCAAATAAAATGGTAAATAAGGCTAGAGCAACGGTGACAATAAGAGCTGTATCTTGTGCGTGCATCCCTGTTGAGTTAGCTGAGCTACCTGTTAGCAAGTTGACGCCGAGGACAATACCTTTCAGTTGTAGAGCAATATAGGGTAATACACCAACCGCAGCAATTAAGGTGACTACAACGGCTAAACGTTGAGATTTTCCATAGCGCGCGGCAATAAAGTCAGCTATTGAGGTGATGTTTTCTTGCTTGCTGATGATGACCATTTTTTTTAGCACCCAAGGCGCTAAAGTTAGCAGCAAGATAGGGCCGATATAAATAGGTAAGAATGACCAGATTTGTTCAGCCGCTTGACCCACAGAACCAAAAAACGTCCAGCTACTGCAATACACTGCCAGCGATAAACTGTAGATAGTTGAGCGCATGCGCGGACTAATAGTTGTGCCGCGGCGATCGCCGTAAAATGCAATAGCAAATAGAATTGCCATATAGGCCAGCGCGACCAGTGCGATAAGTCCTGTGGAAATTGACATTAACATGACCTGAAACATGAATAAGATGGGGTCATATTAAGGAAAACTGTTGCTATAAGATAGCGTGTACAGGTACTGATGTTTGCGAGCCTTGTCGTTAATAAGGTCGCCAGTGATCAATGTATATACAGCCATGTATTGGATCAGTTGAACTGTTTCAATTGATTTTATGATGCTTTAATAATATTGGGTGATCACAGTCGTATCTGCTGCGCTGGCAGAAGGGGACGCGTTGCTTTTTATTTTGTAATTGTCAGCATAGGATAGAAATACCTCGTATAGGACTGCTGCTTAATTTGCTAGCGGGCTGTGTCATATAAATGCCATAGCAATTAATGATTTGTGTTGTTGATAACGAGCCAAACGATCACTTAAAGACTCCGGCAGGTCCTGTGTCTGTTTAAACCCCAAAGAACTGTAAAAGTCTCTTAAATCGGGATGACAGAACAACCAAATTGGCGAGCCTTGATAAGCGACTTGGACCTGTCGTATTAAAAAACTGGCAACACCTTGTTGGCGATGTTCTGGAGCGGTAAATAAACTGGTTAACCAGTAGCCGTCAACGATAGGTGAGAGACAGACACCAGCAATAATTGACGGTGCGCGTACGACCCATGCGTCTGCTTGCTGGGTCATGCGCATTGGGTTGTTGTGGCTACGATAAAACTTACGTAATAGAGTATGCTGATTTTCAGCTAAGCATTGAACGTTAAAGTTTTTAGAGTGTTGATCCATTATCGGCACCATCATTTTAATAGCTAAAGCATACTTTATTAATCACTCGTTTGGAGTGTCTGCTTTTAGGGATGTTATGACTACGGTTTTAATCGTTGAAGATGATGAGCGTCTAGCGCAGCTCACCTGTGAGTACCTCGAGGCGCAAGGTTTTCTCGTGTTGCTGGAAAGTGATGGCCATGTGGCGGTACAAAGAATTCTTAACGAGCAGCCAGATTTAGTTGTTTTAGACTTAATGCTGCCGGGGCTCGATGGTTTTTCAATTTGCCGCAGTGTGAGACCTGAGTATAAAGGACCTATCCTGATGCTAACCGCGCGTACCGATGATGCCGATCAAGTTCAGGGCTTTGAGGATGGGGCGGATGATTATGTCTGTAAACCGGTACGCCCAGCCGTCCTCTTAGCGCGCATTAAAGCGTTATTACGCCGTGCAGACACTATTGATGCTGTTAGAGCAATCTCAGGCGTGTTGAAATTTGGTCGGCTCACTATTGATCATGCTCGACGCAGTGCATTCTTAGGCGATAAGTATATTGATTTAACTGGCGCTGAGTTTGATTTACTCTGGCTGCTCGCGAGCAATGCTGGGACGCCATTGTCGAGAGAGACAATTTTCAGTGAGTTGCGTGGTATTGAGTACGATGGTGTTGATCGCTCCATTGATGTGCGCATCTCACGTATA
>Ga0172382_10007000_pt1 | contig 16157 bp, 15 predicted proteins | sample Leawel138RmetaG_FD_122245 | JGI IMG/M metagenome (GOLD analysis project Ga0172382, IMG submission 122245) | Leachate microbial communities from a municipal landfill in Southern Ontario, Canada - Leachate well 138R metaG | ecosystem: Engineered > Solid waste > Landfill > Unclassified | place...
GAGCGGCAGGATCGACGCGTCGACCCCCCAGTCGAAGGGCCGGGCAAAGGCCGGCGACGCCCAGGCGTTGTCGATCATCGTGAGCACGCCCCGCGCCCGCGCGACCGCGCAGATCGCCGGCACATCCTGGATCTCGAAGGTGTAGCTGCCCGGGCTTTCCAGGTAGACGAGCCGGGTCTGCGGCCGGATCAGCGCGGCGATGCCGGCGCCGATCGCCGGGTCGTAATACTCGGTCTGCACCCCGAGGCCGGCCAGCATGCCGTCGCACAAAGCCCGGGTGGGGCCGTAGACCGAGTCCGGAACCAGCAGATGGTCGCCGGGCGAAAGAAAAGCCAGCAGCGCCGCGGAGATGGCAGCCAGACCCGACGGCATCAAGGCTGCGCGGCAGTCGTGGCCCGGCGCCTCGACGGCAACGAGCGCATCGGCCAGCGCCAGCGTGCTCTGCGTGCCCGCCGTACCGTAGGTGCTGGCATGAAGCTCGCCACGGGCAGTGGCGCCGCCGATCGCATCGGCTTCGGCCAGCGAGTCGAACAGCACGGTCGAGGCGCGCGACACGGGCAGGTTGGCCGTCGCGATCGGCACGTCGAAGCGGCGGCCGGCATCGACCACACGTGTGCGCGCAGCCGGCTGGCCGGCGTCGGCCTTGCGGGAGGAGTCGTTGCGGATCGGGTCGTCTGCGCGCATCGGAATCAGTGATTCTTCAGTTGCGTTCGGCATCGAAGACCGGGTCGACCGGCACCTGCAGGCCGGTGGCCAGCTGGTTGGTCTTCGCGGCCAGCGCGGCAACCCGCAGCAGGTCGGCATGCTGGGCGTCGGTCATCCCCTTGGCGCGGGCGGCCGCCGTGTGCGAATGCACGCAGTACGAGCAGCCGTTGGTCATCGACACGGCGATGTAGAGCAGCTCCTTGGTCAGCGGATCGAGCGCCGACGGCGCAACCATCACCGCCTTGATCTCGGCCCAGGTCCGTTCGAGCAGTTCGGCGTCGAAGGCCAGATGCTGCCAGAAGGCATTGATGAAATCCGATTTACGCGTGGCCCGGATGTCGTCGAACACCGCGCGCACGCGCGGATCGCTTTCGGGGTCAGAGCACAGGGGATTCACCGACATGTTCAGCTCCTGCCGATCTCGGCCAGCAGTTCGTAGGATCGCAGCCGCGCGGCCTGATCGTGGATCGCAGCGGCGACCATCAGTTCGTCGGCGCCGGTCTGCTCGATGAAACGTTCGAGCTCGCGCCGCACGGTGTCCTTCGAGCCGACGAAGGAGCAGGTCAGCATCCGCGACACCTGCGCCTTCTCGGCCGGATTCCAGTATTGCTCGATGTCGTCGATCGGCGGCCCCAACTGCCCACGCTGGTTGCGGATCATGTCGACGAAGCGCTGCTGGATGCTGGTGAACAGCCGGCGCGCCGCGTCGTCAGTGTCGGCAACCACCACGTTGATGCCGGGCATCACGTACGGGCGCTCGAGCTGCGCCGACGGCTGGAAGCGCTCGCGGTAGATGCGGATGGCGTCGAACAGCGCATCGGGGGCGAAGTGCGAGGCGAAGCCATAAGGCAGCCCGTAGTGCGCCGCCACCTGCGCGCCGTACAGGCTCGAGCCGAGGATCCACAGCGGCACGCGCAGCCCCGCACCCGGTACCGCGCGGATCCGCTGGCCCGGCCGCACCGGCTCGAAGAAGGCCTGCAGCTCGCGCACGTCGTCCGGAAAGCGCTCGGCCGCGTGGTAGTCACGGCGCAGCGCCAGCAGTGTGGCCTGGTCGGTGCCCGGCGCCCGGCCCAGGCCCAGGTCGATGCGGCCCGGGTACAGGGATTCGAGCGTGCCGAACTGTTCGGCGATGACCAGCGGCGAATGGTTCGGCAGCATGATGCCGCCGGCGCCGACCCGGATCGTTCGGGTGCCGGCCGCCACGTAGCCGATCACCACCGAGGTTGCCGCACTGGCGATGCCGGTCATGTTGTGATGCTCGGCCATCCAGTAGCGCAGGTAGCCCAGCTGCTCGCAGTGCCGGGCCAGCGCCAGGGTGTCGCGCAGGGCCTGCGCCGGCGTTTCGCCGACACGGACCGGGACCAGGTCGAGGACAGATAGCGGAATCATGCGCGCAATGCTACCGCGTTCCTCCGCTCTTCCCTCGCTTCGTCCTGCCGTCCCTGCGTTCCTGCCGTCCCTACGTTCCTGCGTTCCTGCCGTTTCCCGTCGCCCCGCGTGTCAGCCGCGCGAGCACGAAGCTCAGCGCCAGCGTGGGCAGCGCCGACCCGAACTGGGTCGAGACCTGCGGCAGCAGGTGGAAGCAAGCCACGCCCAGCAGCCAGATCGCGACCGGCACGAGGTTGACGCGGCTCGCGCCGACCAGACCGGCCACGTCGCTGCGCCCGCCGAGCCGGCCGAGAATCACCCCGTACAAAGGCACGAACACCGAGCTGAGCATCAGCAGGAAGGGTTCGAGCGAATGCATCGGCAACACCAGCGCCAGCCCCGTGCACAGGACCGCCAGCGCGATCGCCCAGCGGCGCGTGCTCCAGCGCGGCAGCAGGCTGTGGCCGGCCACCGAACCCGAATAGAGGTCGCCATAGGCGTTGTCCACCTCGTCGATCAGGATCAGGCCGAGCGCGATCAGGCCGCCCTGCGCCAGCAGCAGCGCAGCGACCAGGTCGGTGGCCGGGGTGGTCAGCGCCACCAGGGCGCCGAGCGCGTAGCACCAGATGTTGGCGACTGCATAACCCAGCCAGGTGCCGCTCAGCGCGCTGCGGCCGTCGCGGCCGTGCCGGGAGAAATCGGCCACCAGCGGCAGCCAGGAGATCGGCATCGCGATGACCAGATCGAGCGCCGCCATCGTGCCCATCCCGCCCGCCCCCGGCCGTTGCCAGAGCTCGCCCCAGCCGAGCGCGGCCGCCTTGCCGACGAACTGCCAGCTCAGCCAGACCAGCGAAAGAATCACCAGCGGCAGCACGAAGCGGCCGATGAACTTGCGCACCAGCCTGACCATCGAGCCGGACAGCAGCACGATCAGCAGCGCCCCGAAGGCCGCCGTGACCAGCACCATCGAAAAATCGAAGCCGCCCCGCCGGCCGATCGCGAGCACGCCGTCGCGCATCACGACCAGCTCGAAAGTGGTCCAGCCGACGAGCTGGACGATGTTGAGCAGCACCGGCAGCCGTGCGAAGCCGCTGCCATAGGCGGCGTGCATCAACCCGGCGCTGGCCAGCCCGCTGTCGCAGCCCAGTTTCGCCGTCCAGGCCAGCAGGCCGGCACCGAGGAGGGAGCCGGCGACGATGGCCAGCAGGGCCGCCTGGGTACCGAGCGCCGGCACCAGGAAGGCGCCGACCTGCATGACCAGCAGGCCGACCCCCAGGCTCAGCCACAGCGACGCATGATCACGCCAGCCGAACAGGCGTTCGGCGGCCGGAATGGGAATGAGAGCGGTATTACGGGCGATGGTCGTCATGTTCGCTTCCCTGCGCAGGCATTACCCCGGTCAGGTTCGAAGGGTTTGGTCTCAGCCTTGCACCGGCGAACCGGCGCGCAGCACCCCCAGCAACGGCGTGCCGGCCTGACGGCCTGCAACGCACGCGACGAAGTCTAGCCGAATCCGGCGCAAGGGGCACCTCACGCCCCCTCAGCCGCGACCGAACACCCAGCTGCAGATCGCCACGGCAGCCACCACCGCAGCGACGTCGGCGGTCAGCGCGGCCGCCAGCGCATGGCGCATCCGCCGGATCTGGACCGCGCCGAAATACACGGCCAGCACATAGAAGGTCGTTTCGGTCGAACCCTGCAGCGTCGTGACCAGGTAGCCGATGTAGCTGTCCGGACCGATGGCCGGATCCTGGATGATCGACGCCATGACGCCGTAGGCGCCCGAGCCGGACAGCGGTCGCAACAACGCCATCGGCAAGGCCTCGGCCGGCAGGCCGAAGCGGCCTGTCACGCCACCGATCGCATCGACCAGCGCGGCCAGCGCACCGCTGGCGCGCAGCATGCCGACCGCAACCAGGATCGCGACCAGATAGGGAATGATGCGCAGCGCGACCTGGAAACCCTCCTTCGCGCCGTCGACGAAAACCTCGTAGACCGCAACACGGCGCCAGGCGCCGAACAACAGAAAGCCGGCCATCAACGCCGGCAGGATCCACGGCGACACCACCCGGCCCCAGACGATGCTCGCCGGGATCAACGCGACGATCGTCACCAGCGCGGCCACGCTGACCCAGACCGGATAGCCGGGTTCCGGTTCGGATGCGGGCTCGGGCGCCGCAGCCGGTTTGCCGGCCCCGGACAGATCGCCGGCCGCGGACGCCGGCTGCCCGGTTTCCGCGGCAGGCGGCACTACAGCGACGACCGGCGCGCCGCCACCGAGCGGCACGAACCTCTGGTAGAGCTTGGCCGCGGCGATGGCCGCGAGCGTCGAGCAGACGGTTGCAAACAATGTCGTCGGCAGGATCGCCGCCGGATCGGCCGAACCCGCGGCCGCCCGGATCGCGATGACGCTGGTCGGCAGCAGCGTAACGCCCGAGGTGTTGATCGCCAGGAACAGCACCATCGCGTTGGTGGCCGTGCCCGGCCGCGTGTTCAGGCGCTCGAGTTCCTGCATGGCCCGGATGCCGAACGGGGTTGCCGCGTTGCCCAGCCCCAGCGCATTGGCCGACAGGTTCAGGATCATCGCACCCATCGCCGGGTGTTCCGGCGGCACATCGGGAAACAGGCGCGTCATCAGCGGCCGGATCAGGCGCGCAATGACGGTCAGCAGCCCGCCGGCTTCGGCAACCTTCATCAGGCCGAGGAACAACGCCATCACCCCGACCAGGCCGATCGCCAGTTCGACCGCACCGCCGGCCGACGCGATCATCGCCGACGACAGCGCCTGCATCGGCGACTCGCCACCGGCGCCGTCAGGCCAGTTCAGCTCGCGCCACGCAGCCGTACCGAAGGCCGCCAGAACGAAGACCAGGAAGATCCGGTTCACGCTGCCTCCATCGCCGATTGCACTCCGGGCACCCGCGGATTGTCGCGGATTGTAATGGCCGCACACTCGGCAGCGGCCAACGGATCGGCTATGGTCATGTCATGCGCACCGTCACCACTGTCACGCTTCCCGGCGGCGAAACCGTCCCCGCGCTCGGCCAGGGCACCTGGATGATGGGCGAGCACGCGGGCACGAGAGCTGCCGAACTCGCTGCCCTGCGCACTGGCCTCGACCTCGGGCTCACGCTGATCGACACGGCCGAGATGTACGGCGAGGGCCTGGCCGAGGAACTGGTCGGCGAAGCCCTCGCCGGCCGCCGCGACACCGCCTTCATCGTCAGCAAGGTCTATCCGCACAACGCCTCCAGGCAAGGGACGATTGCGGCCTGCGAACGCAGCCTGCGGCGGCTGCGCACCGACCGGATCGACCTCTACCTGCTGCACTGGCGCGGCCAGTGGCCGCTGGCCGAAACCGTCGCTGCGTTCGAGGCCCTGCAGCGCGCAGGCAAGATCCGTCACTGGGGCGTGAGCAACCTCGACCTGACCGACATGGCCGAGCTGTGCGCGCTGCCCGGTGGCGAGCGGGTCGCGACCAACCAGTTGCTGTACAACCTCCAGCGGCGCGGCATCGAATGGGATCTGCTGCCCTGGCTGCGCGAGCGCCGGATTCCGGTCATGGCCTACTCGCCGATCGAGCAGGCCCGGCTGCTGCGCCGGCGCGCCCTGCAGGACTTCGCCCGCGACAACGGGATGAGTCCGGCGCAAGTCGCTCTGGCCTGGCTGCTGCGCGATGACGACGTGATCGCGATTCCGAAAGCTGCCGATGCCCAGCGGGTGCGCGAGAACGCCGGCGCACTCGCGCACCAGCTCGACGCAGCCCAACTGGCCGAACTCGACCGGCTGTTCGCCGCCCCCACCGGACCCACTTCCCTGGAGATGCTGTAGCGGGTGTGGCCCCCGGCGCCGACACGTAAGATGCGGGCTGGTTCCCGATCGGAAGCGCATCCCATGTCCCTGAAACTGAACGTCATCACTGTCAGCACCCGGCCCGGCCGGGTCGGCCCTTCGGTCGCCCGCTGGTTCTGCGATTTCGCCACCGCCCACGGCGGCTTCGTCGTGCAGCCGGTCGACCTGGCCGACTTCAAGCTGCCGGTCTACGACGAGCCCGAGCATCCGATGCTGCAGAAGTACCAGCACGCGCACACCAGGCAATGGGCCGAGAGCGTCGCATCGGCCGACGCTTACGCCTTCGTGCTGCCCGAGTACAACTACAACCCGCCGCCAGCCTTCTACAACGCGCTGAACTACGTCTACAGGGAGTGGAACTACAAGCCGGCGGGCCTTGTCTCGTACGGCGGCGTCTCGGGCGGCCTGCGCTCGGCACAGACCGCCAAGCAGCTGCTCACCACGCTGAAGGTGGTGCCGATGACCGAAGGCGTGGCGGTCCCCATGGTGGCGCGCCTGCTCGACGAGAACCGGAATTTCCCGTCGAACGAACTGATCGACAAGTCCGCAACCACCCTGCTCGACGAGATGGTGAAATGGGCCAAGGCACTGAAAACGATGCGCAGCTGAACCGGCCGCTGGCCAGCTTCGACGCCTCACGTGCGGCGATTGCCGAAGCCGGCCGACGGCTGCCGGGCGGCGTCTCGAGCAACTTCCGCTACGGCATCGCACCAACGCCGCTCGTCTTCGAGCGCGCCGACGGACCGTGGCTGTTCGACATCGACGGCAACCGGCTGATCGACTACTACCTCGGCATGGGCCCGATGATCCTCGGCCACACGCCGCCCGCGGTACTCGACGCGGTCCGCGAGCAGCTCGGGCGCGGCATCCTGTACGGCGGCCAGAGCCGGCTCGAGGCCCGGGCGGCCGAACTGTTCTGCGAGCTTGTGCCCTGCGCCGAGAAGCTGCGCTTCACGAGCTCGGGCTCGGAAGCCGTGCAGGCGGCGCTGGCCCTCGCCCGGGCCGCCACCGGCCGGCACACGGTGATCGACTTCGAAGGGCATTACCACGGCTGGATTCCGGCCGGCGAAGTCGAGCTGCTCTGCTGGAACGATCTCGCCGCGCTCGAGACTCGCCTGGCCCGCGGCGATGTCGCCGCCGTGATCATGGAACCGGCCATGTGCAACGCCGGCGCCATCCACCCGGCACCCGGCTACCTCGAAGGCGCCCGCGCGGCCTGCAGCCGGCACGGAACCTTGCTGGTCTTCGACGAAGTGATCACCGGTTTCCGGCTTGCTCCGGGCGGTGCCCAGCAACTGTTCGGCGTCACACCCGACCTGGCCACCTTCGGCAAGTGCGTCGCCAGCGGCTTCCCGGTGGCGGCGGTGGCTGGCCGCGCCGACCTGCTCGACCTGTTCGTCTCGGGCAACGCGCTGCACGGCGGCACTTACAACGCCAATCCGGCCAGCATGGCCGCGGCCCTGGCCACCCTGCAGGCCCTGGCCGACGGCAGCGTGCTGCAATCGATCGCACCCCGCGGCGAACGGCTGATGCAGGGGCTCGGGCAGGCGCTGCGCGAAGCCGGCATCACGGCCGTCGTGGCGGGCTTTCCCCAGATCTTCCATGTCGGCTTCGGGCTCACCGAGCCCGCCCGCGACCACCGCGATCTGGCCCGGCTCGACCGGGCGCGCTACGTACGATTTTGCTGCGAGCTGTTGGCGCGACGGGTCCGCGCGCTCGAGCGCGGTGCCTGGTTCCTGTCGGCCGTGCACGACGATGCGGTGATCGAGGCCACGATCGACGCAGCCTTCGAGGCGGCCCGGGCCGTTGCTGCCGAGGCCGGGTAGCGCGGCCGTGCGGCAGGGCCGCGCAACGCGGGCCTGATGGCCCCGGGCGGCGTACTCAGATCGCCGGCCAGCGCCCGGCCCACGGATGGGCGGCCTCGAACTGACGGGCCAGCGCGCAGAGCATGCCATCGGCGCCAGGGCGTCCGATCAGCTGGAAGCCCAGCGGCAGGCCCTCGGCTGACGGATCCGCCGGAATCGTGATCGCCGGCAGGCCGGCAGCGTTGACAAAGGCGGTGAAGACCGCGTGAGCGCGCGGCCCCGCCGGCCGGCCGTCGATGACCGAAGGGAACACTTCGGACGAGGACCAGGCCAGGGCTGCGGTGGTCGGCGTCATCACGACGTCGACCGTTTCGAACAGTTCGGCGAAACGCCGGCGCAAGCGGGCAACCTCGCCCAGCGCATCGAGATACTGCGCAGCGCTCAGCGCGCGCGCGTCGGCGAGCATCGCCTGCAACGGCTCGCTGAGCGCGGCCTCCTGGCCTGGGTGCTGCGCCATCAACCAGGCCAGAGCAGTCTGGCTGATGACCGACCAGGCCGTCCGGTTCACGCCATCGGCCAGATCGAAGCGCGCGTCCTCGTCGAGCCGGTGACCGAGCGCGGCGAGCCGCTGCGCGGCCCGCGCCACCGAGGCCGCGATTTCGGGATCGACCGGCGAGTCGCCGAAGCGCGGCACGAAACGGATCCGCGCCGGCGCCACTTCGGCCGGCAGACCGAAGGGCCGGCCGGCGAACGGCGCCGACAGCGGATCACGTGGATCGGCATCGCAGATCACCCGCATGAAAGCCACCAGATCGTCGACACTGCGGGCGATCGGCCCGATCACCTCGAAGTCGTGCAGCACCGCCGGGAAGCCGTCGATGCGCGCCACACGCCCCGTCGACGGTTTCAGGCCGACCAAGCTGGTGTGCGCGGCCGGACGGCGGATCGAACCGCCGCCATCGGTGCCGATCGCCACCGGGCCGATCCCCGCCGCCACTGCAGCCACCGCACCGCCACTGGAGCCGCCCGGGGTCAGCCCGGTGTTCCACGGATTGCGCGTGAGCCCGAACAGGCGGTTGTCGGTATAGCCCTGCAGCGTGAACTCGGGGACGTTGGTCTTGCCGACAATCACCGCACCGGCCGCACGTAGCCGGGCCACCGGCAGCTCGTCACGCTCGGGCACGTGATCGGCATACAGCAGGCTGCCCCAGGTGCTGCGCATGCCGGCAACCGGGATGTTGTCCTTGACGGTAACCGGCACCCCGTCGATCGGCGACAACGGCGCCCCACTGCGCCAGCGCGCCGCACTGGCCTCGGCAGCCCGCCGCGCACCGTCGGCATCGAGGGTGACGACGGCATTCAGGGTCGGATCGACGGATTCACGGCGCGCGAGCACCGCGTCGAGGACTTCGACCGGATCGGGGCCGCCAGCGCCGAACCCGGCTGCCAGCCGGGTGGCCGGGCGCTGCCAGAGAGGAGAGGAATCGGTCATTCGGGTGCACTCCGTTCCAGGCATCGGTCAGGACATCATCTTCTGCGGCAGCCAGGTCACCAGTTCCGGCACAAACCAGAGCAGGAGGGTGAACAGGATCAGCATCACCACGTAGGGCCAGATGCCGTTGATGACATCACCGATCGGCCCGCCGTCGGTGCGCACGCCCTGGACCACGTACAGGTTCATGCCGACCGGCGGCGTGATCAGCGCGATCTCGCTCATCAGGACGATGAACACGCCGAACCAGATCGGGTCGATACCCAGCGAGATCGCGATCGGATAGACGATCGGAATCGTCGTCACCTGCATCGACAGCACCTCCAGGAACATCCCGAGAATGACGTAGAAGACGATCATCATCAGGATGAACAGCGTCGGCGTCACACCGATCGAGGTGACGGCGCGGCTCAGCATCTGCGGCACGTCGAGCGCGTTCAGCGTCACGTTCAGGATGAAGGCTGCCGCAATGATCAGCGCGATCATGCCGGTCAGCGAGGCGGTGTTGCGAAAGGCCTGGTTGAGCGCCTGCCAGCGCATCGTGCCCGACAGCGCGGCCAGGACCAGCGCCATCAGCACGCCGAGCCCGGCCGACTCGGTCGGCGTCGCCAGGCCAGTGTAGATGCTGCCCATGACGACGCCGAAGATGAGGAAGGGCGGCACCAGGTGGCGCGACAGGCGCAGCTTCTCGGCCAGCGGGATCGGCGCCTCGGCTCGCGTCAGGCCGTTGCGGCGCAGGCTGTCGACCAGGATCCACAGCATGAACATCAGCGACAGCAGGATGCCGGGGATGATGCCGGCGATGAACAGCTTGCCCACGGAGTTGTTCGTGATCGAACCATAGACCAGCATCGCGACGCTGGGCGGGATCAGGATGCCCAGTGTGCCGCCGGCTGCAAGCGAACCGAGCGTCGGAGCGATCGGATAACCACGCTCCTGCATCGTCGGCAGCGCAACGGTTCCGATGGTTGCCGAGGTAGCGACGGACGAGCCGCAGGTGGCCGCAAACAGGGCACAGGAAGCAATGTTCGTGTGCATCAGTCCGCCCGGCAGCCGGTCCACCCAGGCAGACAGCGAGCCGTACATCCGGTCGGCCAGCCCGGTACGCAACAACAGTTCGCCCAGCAGGATGAACAGCGGAATCGCGGTCAGCGCGTTCTCGTTCTGCACCCCCCAGACGACGCTGCCGAGCGACTGCACCATCGGCGCACCGATCATCACCAGGCCGCCGATCAGGCCGGCGGCGGCCAGCGTGACGGCAACCGGCACGCTGAAGAGCAGGGTCGCGAGCGCAACCAGGAAACTGATCGTGATCGTGGAGATTGCCATGTCGGTGCTCCCGATCAGCGCTTGTTGAGGTCTTCGAGCTCGGCCTCGAGCTCTTCCTCGGCGCTCTTGGGCCCGTATTCGGCGGCCAGCTGCGCCCGGCGGCCACTGGCCAGCAGCCAGCTGGCGCGCACCGCGGCCGCCAGCGTGACCAGCGCGAAGATCACCAGGGTCACGAACCAGGCGCCCTGCGGATAAATCATCGGCGTGGCCCAGGGAGTCGGCGCCGTACTGCCGAACTCGATCGTCTCATCGACGACCAGCCAACCGGTATAGGTGAGCAGCAACGCGAGCGCGGCCAATGAAACCACCGAGAACCAGTCGATCAGCATGCGAGCTCTGGGAGGCAGCTTGGCGTGCAGAAGGTCGATCCGGATATGGGCGCGATCGACGAACGCGACCGTGAACGCCAGGCCCGAGCCCACTGCCAGGATGTAGCCCCCGAGTTCGTCGGCGCCCTGCAGCGAAAACGAGAACAGCTTGCGCGCAACGGTTTCGCCGACGACGATCAACGACAGGCCGACGAACAGCCAGCCGAACAGGCTGGACAGGAAGCCAGTGAATCTGGACAAGATGGAAACTCCCGCAATGGATTCCGCCCGCCGGGCAGGCGCAGGCTGCCCCTGCAGCCCGCCCGGCGAACGTCTGTCGGCCCTGCGGCCGGACTGACGCTTCGGGTCGAAAGACCGCCTTGCGTTTACTTGATGCCGGTCACGTCGCCGAGCGCGTTCTTCCAGATGTCGCCGCAACCCTTGTAGGTGCGCTCGCAGACCTCGGCCCAGGCCGGGAACGAAACCTTGCTCACCGCCTCGCGCACCAGCGCCTTGTCGGCTTCCGACACCGGCACTTCCTTCATCGAGAACTTCTTGACCGTCGTGCAAGGCTCCTTGCCGACGTTGCAACGCAGTGCGTCATCGAACAGCTCCTTCGAATAGGCGAAGATGTCCTTCTCCAGCTTGTCGAACGCAGCCATGAGTTTCTGCTGCTGGTCGGCGCTCATCTTGTTCCAGGTGCCCAGATTGATCGCATAGGCCTGGACCGCCGACTGGAAGCCGATCGGCATGAAGTAATCGCTGACCTCGGGCCAGCCGGCACTGTTGGCCGAGCTCGCACCGGTGATCGCGCAGTCGACCACGCCGCGCTGCAGGCCCTGCTGGGTTTCGCCGAAAGCCAGCGTGACCGGGATGCCGCCAAGCTGCTCGATGAACACCGCCAGCGACTGGTCATAGACGCGGACCTTCTTGCCCTTCAGGTCGGCCAGACCACTGATCTCGGGCTTGCAGAACAGCACCTGCGGGCCGAACGGCCACAACGCCAGCAGCTTCGCATTGAAGCGTTGCTGCAATCGCTTGTCGAAAGGCTCGCGATAGGCATCCATGACCTTGCGAACCGTCTCGTAATCCGGGTTCAGGCCGACCAGGTCGAGGCCCAGGAAGAAGGGCTCGTCGCGCGAGACCTGGGCCAGGCGCAGCGACACGATGTCGAACAGGCCCGAGCGCAGCGTGCGCAGGCCCTCGGTATCCTTGATGCCGAGCGCGTCCATCGGCTTGTAGTCGATTTCGAAATTCAGGCCGCTGATCTGGTTGAAATTCTCGAAGAACGGCTGCTCCTTGTGCTGCAGGATCAGGCCGGTTGCAAGCAGGTTGCCGGCGACCCGCAGCTTGGTGACCTGGGCCTGAGCGAGCCCGGCCAGGGCCACACTGCCGGCGATCAGGCCAGCGATGACGGTTTTCTTGATCATGTGTTGTCTCGCCTCGATTGAGCAAACCCGCAGTCGCGCAAGAGAAGCCAGGGCGACACTGGATGGGTCGCGCATTATCGATCCGGTTGGCCCATAAACTCAAGCGGCGATCCGCCTGTCGTCAGACGATCTGGTCAGTCGATACCGATGATCTTGTGCGTCTGCAGGCTCAGCCGCCAGCGCGGGTGGGTCAGGCAGTAGTCGATCGCTGCCCGCGTGTTCGCCGCCTGGTCGGGGCCGTCCATGGGCTGCAGGAAGAAATGCCGGAAGTCGAGCGCCTCGAAGCGTCCGGGCATGGCCAGCGGCTGCGGGAAGACCAGTTTCAGTTCGTCGCCGCGCGTCAACACCACCGGCGCGGCAGCCTTCGGACTCACGCAGATCCAGTCCAGGCCGGCCGGCGCCGGCTGGGTGCCGTTGGTTTCGACGGCCACCTCGAAGCCCTCGTCGTGCAGCGCCTCGACCAGCGTCGCGTCGAGCTGCAACAGCGGTTCGCCGCCGGTGCAGACCACGTAGCGCCGGCCCGAGCGGTCGGCAGCCGGCCAGCGCGCAGCGATGGCGCTGGCCAGCGCGGCTGCCGTGGCGAACTTGCCGCCGCCCTGACCGTCGGTCCCGACGAAATCGGTATCGCAGAAACTGCACACTGCGGTGGCGCGATCCTGCTCGCGCCCGCTCCACAGGTTGCAGCCGGCAAAGCGGCAGAACACAGCCGGACGGCCGGTCTGCGCACCCTCGCCCTGCAGCGTGTAGAAGATCTCCTTGACAGCGTAGCTCATCGTGAACGGCGGGTCGGCAACCCAGAATGGCGCTTCGGATTCACGACACCTGCCCGATTCACGATATTGCCCGACCGCTCAGACCGGCAGGGCGGGACCTTCCGCGCCCCACGACAGGATCGCGCCGCTGCCGCGTGTCTCGTACAGATCGATCCGGTCGAGCGCCGGCAGCAGCGGCTGGGCTCGCGCGCGGATCCACCGCGCCAGGCTGGCCGGATCATTGTCGGCCACCCCGGGCAGCGCGTACAGCGGCTGATGGTCGAGCGCGCGAAAGACCGGGTCGAACAGCGCCTTCACTTCGCCGAAGTCCACCGTCCAGCCGCGCACCTCGTCGAGCGGCGCATGCAGGTGCAGGCGCAGCGTATAGGTGTGACCGTGGATGCGCCGGCGTTGATCACCGTCGGGCGCATGGTGCAGTCGCACCGCGCTGTCCAGGCTGAACTCCTTCCAGATACGGAAGCTGCGGCCGTCGTAATGGGCCCCACAACTGGCCGTTTCATAGACCGTGACCCACGACAGCTCCGGCAGTACCGGCGCGAGCCGTTCCCACAGCCACGCGGCGATCCGCTCGCTGGTCGGATTCTGCAGGCCCGGAATGTCGTTCAGGCAGGCATGGTGGAGCTGGGCATGCAGCGGCGCCCAGCAGGCATCGAGGTGGTCGTAGTCGACCCCGAGGTCGCGCGCGCCGAGATCCTGGTCGGCGTGCAGGATCACTTCGAAGCCATGACCGTGCATGCGTGCGCACTTGTGGTCGGCCGGCACGCCGGTGAGCTGATGCGCCGCCTCGAACACGTAGCGCCGCCAGACATGGGCGTGGCCATCGGCATCGAGGTCGACGCCCGAGTCGCGTGTGCTCTGGACACCGATCTGGCCCAGCCCCGGCACCTCCCGGCCCGGCTCGGTCAGGCAGGCCCGGATCCAGCGGGCCAGATTCTCGTCGGTGGGCACGGCAATGACTTCGTTGAGCAGCCGGTAGTCGAGCGGCGCGAGCACGGCCTCCAGGCGCTCGCGCAGGGCAGCGACCTCACCCCCCGGGAAGGCGGCCCAGCCATCGGGCAGCGCGGCGCGCACCCTGGCCAGGAAACTGTGGCCGTGCAGGCGACGCGCACGGTGGCCGGCAGGCAGGACGTCGATCCGGCAGGCGGATTCGAAGCCGGCGGCCGCAGTGTGAAGCAGGTGCTCGGTCATGGCGCGCCAGCATTCTACGCTGGTGCGGAACCCCGCGCCGGGCGGACCGGCTGCAACGCCTGCAGGTCAGTTGCGCTGCTTGCGGGACGTGAACGCCGCCATGTAGCGCTGCGGCTCGTCGGTCTGGAAGGCCTCGCCGAAGGCCTCGATGCTCATCGCCACCGCAGCGCCGGTGTCCATGCCCTCCCAGGCGCGCAGCAGGCGTTTCTGCAGAGCCAGCGCCGCCGGCCCGAGCCCGGCCAGTTGAGCGGCCCGGGCGGCGACCGCCGCGTCCAGATCGCCGTCGGCCGCCAGCTCGTGAATCAGCCCCCAGTCGAGCGCGGTGCCGGCATCGATACTGTCGCCGGTGAGCAGCAGCCAGCCGGCACGCGAACCTCCGATCAGGCGAGGCAGCAGACAGGCCTGGATCACCGACGGGATGCCGACCAGCACCTCGGGCATGCCGTAACGCGAGTCGCGGCTGCCGATCCGGATGTCGCAGCACAACGCCAGCTCCAGCCCGGCGCCCAGGCACCAGCCGGACAGACGGGCGATGACCGGCACGGGAAAGCGTCGCACCGCCTCGCACAGTTCGGCCAGCCGGGCAATGAAGTCACGCGCCGTCGACGGCGCCAGCGTCGCCATCTCGTGGATGTCGGCGCCACCCACGAAGGCCTTGTCGCCCGATCCGCGCAGGATCAACACCCGCAGGTCGCTGCGATCGCGCAGGCGCGCCAGCATCGCGCTCAGGTCGGCGATCACCGGCGACCCAAGGATGTTCATCGAGCGGGCATCGGTGATCGTCAGGGTCGCGATGCCCCCGGACGTCATCTCGACGCTCGCATGCGCGCTGCGCTCGATCGTTGTCACGCTCCCACCTCCCGTCCCGTCACCCCGACGGCAGGCAGTATCGCATCGACGGCGGCGGGGCGCCTGCAGCGCCCCGCCGGCAGACTCAGACGGCCAGCACCCGCTCCACCGGCAGACCGCGGCAATCCATCTCGTATTCGAGCTCGCGCACTGGCGGGCGATTGAAATGCCAGGTCAGGCCGCTGTGCATCGCGCCGCGCCGGACCAGTTCGTCGCCGATGAAGGGGTGGAAATCGTGCACCGTGTAGACCTGCGTCGCGGTCGTCGCCGACCAGTCGAAACCGAGCACGCGCATCCGGTTTTCCATCTCGTCGAGCACCCAGCGGGCTTTCTTGAGCAACCCCGCCGGCGACACATCACCGCGGGCGATGATGCTGTCCCGGTAGTCGCCCTTGCCCTCGGCCGCTTCGGCGCTGCCGGCAACCACGAAGGATCCGGCCGCGGCCTCGTCGGCAACCGTATAGCTGAAGGCGTGGAAACCCGGCTCCGCAGGCGGGTCGAGTTCGGGACAGACGTTGCTGCGCGCCACCGGGTTTGCCTCGTCGCTCAGGATTCCCCACTTGCGCAGGGTGACGAGATAGACCGCATTGAAATCGCGGAACCCCTGTTCCGTGAACGGCGCCGGCGAACGCAGCTCGCAGGCGCAGAAAGCGGTATTGGGCCGGCCGATCGATGCCAGATGGCGCTCGATGCGCTCGAAGCCTTCGCTCAGCGGCACGACGCGCGAGAAACGCACCCGCTCGATGCGAAAGCCCGGCTCGGCGGCAACGCCGCCGGAATACTGGGATACGGCAGGAATGAACCGGTAGCCACCGGCGGCGAACACTCGGGTCGTCACGTGGGAGTCTCCTTCATCAGCAGGGTGAATGCCAGGGCGTCCGGGCAGGTCCGGCGCGCACTCGGGCCGCGCAGCAGGGCGCGGCCGCCGGCAGGATACCGCGTCGGCTGCGCCCGGCAAGGCGTCCGGTTCCGGCCGCGCGCTACACTGCGAGGAGAGGAATCACTGAATCGCTGACCGGCCGACCGCCATGTACCTGCCGCCCCACTTCGCCGAAAAC
>Ga0172382_10007004_pt1 | contig 16149 bp, 17 predicted proteins | sample Leawel138RmetaG_FD_122245 | JGI IMG/M metagenome (GOLD analysis project Ga0172382, IMG submission 122245) | Leachate microbial communities from a municipal landfill in Southern Ontario, Canada - Leachate well 138R metaG | ecosystem: Engineered > Solid waste > Landfill > Unclassified | place...
CGGGCTTTGATCAGCGGAATAATACAGGTACGGTCACCCCCGAAACCGGCACTTGAACCCTTATCTTCCAACACCCCAATTACCTGATAACGGTTGCTTCCTATTGTTAAAAATTGATTGATAGGATCTTCGCCCTCTTTAAACAGGCGTTTGAGGACTTCTCCTCCGATGATCACTACATTGCTTCCAAACTCCACCTCCCGGATAGAAAAATTCCTGCCTGCAGACAATTTATATCCGGCTGTCTCGAGGTAGTTTTCATCTGATCCCAACACATTGATGTTTGGGTTGGTTTGCTCGCTTTTGTATTTAGCTACTGCACCGGTAGTGGCGTAGGCCGAAACAGAAACCAGGCTTGGAAAATCATATTGATCTTTGAACTCCTTAGCTTGGTGGTAAGTAATACGGGTATAGCTTTTGGGCCGGGTACCGCTGCCGCCTATCTGAATATTCATTCCCCGGTTCCGGATGTTGAATGAATTGGAGCCCATGGCGGAAAAGGAATCTGTCACCGAGCTTTTTATCGCATCAATGGAAGTCAGGATACCAACCAGGGCCGTAATGCCGATGGCAATGATCAGCGCGGTCAGGAATGTACGCAATTTGTTGCTGCTAATGGATTGCAGCGACAGCTTGACGTTTTCACGATAAGTCATTTTTACCGACATGGGCGAACTTTTAATAGTTAGACCCCAAAGTGGGCAATCCGTTACAAAAAATTATGACTTTAAGTCGCCGGGCTGGTTGCCCCGGATCAATTCAAAAATGGTAATCTCTGGCACAATACCTACCCGTCCAGGATAGCCCAGGAAACCGAAGCCCGTATTCACATACAATTGGCTGTTTTCTTGCTTGTAGAGCCCTGCCCATTCCTTATAAATATATTGCACCGGACTCCATTTGAAATGTTCTCCCCTAATCCCAAATTGCATGCCGTGAGTGTGCCCACTAAAGGTCACATCCACATCAGAATCGGGCAGGATTTGAGCCCTCCAGTGTGAAGGGTCATGGGAGAGAAGGAGCTTGACAGGAGCTTCCTCAATGCCTTTCAATGCTTCCGCCAGGTTACCGTGTTTGGGGAAACGTCCGGTACCCCAGTTCTCAACACCGAGTATAGCAATCTCTTCATTATCGACCCGGAGGATGCGGTTTTCATTTTGCAGGAGATCCCAACCCATTACTTTATGGGTTTGGATCAGATCCAGGAGGTTTTTATCCTTGGAAGCAGATGCCTCCTGACCGAAGTGATAATCCCCATAATCATGATTGCCCAGTACCGAATACACCCCAAGTGGGGCCTGCAAGGTGCTGAAAATATCCTGATAATCGCGCATTTCGCTGGCCAGGTTATTGACCAGGTCACCGGTGAAAAATATGGCGTCGGGCTTTTCGGCCAATAATAATTCCACCCCGCCCCTTACGGCTTTCTGATTATAAAAACTACCGGAGTGGATATCCGATAGTTGACCGATCTTCATTCCATCAAAGGCTTTTGGCAGGTTGGGCAGGTACAGTTTCTCCCTGCGTACACGGTAATCATAAGCACCTGAGAGCACTCCCCACGAAATAGGGACCAACGGTGCTGCAGCCACCAGGATTCCGGCCCGGGTCAAAAAATCGGACCTGCTGATCCCCTTAACCGGGTTTTCTGGCAATAGTGCCGGAGATAGCACTAATTTACCCTCGTCCCGCAATTTGCGGTACTTGCGGATCTGCTTCAACCGCTTTTTGCGCACAGGAAATAATAAACGCTTCACCCAGACCCCTCCCCGGCGTATATCATCCGCCAACAGGATCAGGATATAAATAAATTTAGTAATAAAAGTCGAAAAGAAAACCACCAGGATCACTGACCTGACGATCAAAGGAATATTTGTATAAATACTCACAAATACGCTCAGAATCAGCAAAAAACTGTAACCCCACCACAAAAATGGAAAAAGGCGGGATTTGGGAAAACGCAGTTGCGTAGCCCGCAGACCTTTGAAAATGTAAAGGTCGATGAGCAGTAAAACAATACTATTAAAAATAATCATATTTTTTCATTCAGAGCGAGTCTTCGCAGGACCTCCACCCATTTGGGATCGTCGTTGAGGCTTTCCACCATAGTTACTTTTTCACCTCCCAACTCCCTGAACTCTTCGTCATATTCTATGCCAATCTCATAAATTGTCTCTAAGCAGTCTGCAACAAAAGCAGGACAGAATACCAGCAGCTTTTTGTTGCCCGATTCGGCTTGGGCTTTTAGGACGTCCGAAGTATATGGCTGTATCCAAGGGGTTTTGCCCAACCGGGACTGAAAACAGACCGTATAGTCCTTTTCCTGTATTCCCAGCCTCTTTGCAATGGCCCTGGAAGTCGCATAACACTGCGCTACATAACATAGACGGTTGGCATGATTGATTTCGTGGAGACATCCCGATTTTTCACAATTGTGTTTGCCAGATGGCTCATTGTCAGCCAACTGACGAACTGGCAGTCCGTGATAGCTGAAAAGGAAATGGTCGTACTGATCCGGATTGTGACGCTTGCCATTTTCGGCAAAAACTTCCGCCATTTGCTCATCTTCATAATAATCATTGACGATAGACAGTTCGGGAAATGTATGCCAGGTCCTCATCACATCCATTACTTCCTGAATAATAGAGCCGGTAGTGGCCGATGCATATTGTGGGAATAGTGGAATAATCCTGATACTCTCCAACTGTAAATTTTTGAGGTTTTGCAGTGCCGAGGCAATGGAAGGATTCTGATACCGCATGGCCAATTCCACATGATATTCATCACCCAAAGCTTCTTGCAGCATTTGTTGCTGGCGAATGCTATAATACATCAATGGGGACCCGGTCTTGTCATCCCATATGGCTTTGTACAATTTGGTCGAGTTGGCGGTACGGAAAGGAACGATAATCCCCCTTACCAAAAGTGCCCGGCGGAGGTAAGGGATATCGATCACCCTGCCATCCATGAGAAATTGATTGAGATAACGCTGTACATCTGGCTTTTCCGGCCGGTCAGGCGTACCCAGATTGACCAGCAAAATACCTTTCTTAGGTTGCTTCATAATATTAATATAAAAACTTATTATAGCTCCTGGAGGCGGCTTTGGACCTTCTCCATGAGCCAACGAGGGGTTGAGGTTGCACCACAAATGCCTATTTTATCCTGTTTGTCAAACCATTCCCTTTGCAATTCCTGGGGATCGGAAACAAAAAATGTGTTTGGGTTGCTTTGACGGCAAACTTCAAACAACACCTTGCCGTTGGAGGATTTTTTTCCTGCCACAAATACCACTTTATCAAATTTGCTGGCAAAATGAACCAGATCCTCGTAGCGGTTGGAAACCTGGCGACAAATAGTGTCATTGGCCTTGACTTCATAGCCACGGCGGATTAACTCGTCCTTGATTTCGTAAAACTTATCGGTACTCTTGGTGGTTTGGCTGTACAAGGTTATTTGACGGGGCAGATCCAGTTTGTCCAATTCGCCCATATCCTGAAATACCATGGCATTATTGCCCGTCTGGCCCTGCAGGCCGATCACTTCGGCATGTCCATGCTTGCCATAGATCAAAATATTCTCTTCATTGTCATAAGAGGATTTGATCCTATTCTGCAATTTCAGCACCACCGGACAGGATGCGTCGATCAGCGTAATATTGTTTTGTAAAGCCAGCTTATAGGTCTCGGGGGCCTCCCCATGAGCGCGGATCAGCACTTTTTCATTGCGAAGCTCTTGAAACGCGGCATGATCTATAATCCGAAGTCCTTTTTCCCGCAATCGGGACACCTCTTCATCATTGTGAACAATGTCTCCCAGACAGTACAGGTAGCCATCTTCTTCCAGAATTTCTTCCGCCATATCTATGGCGTACACCACGCCAAAGCAAAATCCTGAATCCGGATCGATGGTCGTCTGCAGATTTAATTCCGTCATGCAACAAAGTTAAGCATTAATAAGTTCTTTTCTTTGCCTTCCTTCCAATATCCATTGAAAAAACGTACTTTTGCAAAAAATTTTGACTTAATGACAACAAACAGAACTTTTACAATGATCAAGCCCGATGCTGTAGGCAATGGCCACACCGGTGCGATCCTGAATGACATCATTGCAGCAGGCTTCAAAATCATCGCGATGAAATACACTCGCCTGAGCAAAGAAACCGCCGGGGCATTTTATGCCGTGCACAAGGAGCGTCCTTTTTACGGAGAATTGGTTGAGTTTATGACTTCTGGACCTATCGTGGCTGCTATTCTGGAAAAAGAAAATGCAGTGGAGAGTTTTCGTACACTGATCGGCGCCACGGATCCAAGCAAGGCCGAAGCCGGCACAATCCGCAACAAGTATGCGAAATCGATCGATGCCAATGCGATCCACGGCTCGGATTCGGATGAGAATGCAGCGATCGAAGGTGATTTCTTCTTTTCGCAACTGGAACGCTTCTGAATCTGAATCATGCAGATTCTACAGCCAAAATATATTATGTTTTTTGTATGGATGCTGGTGATCCCAGCATCCATCGCTTATTTCGGAGGTTGGGACACTCATGTTGATTACCTCTTTTTCCTGCGCGCTTTTGCCATTGCATTTTGTTCCACGGTGGTTTACTATTTGATCGAAAAACGCCACCGGGCCAGAAAATAGTCCTCTTTTTCGGTCATTTTCTTTTTCTCAGCCGGGCTCTTATCTCCATATCCACAAAGGTGTAGCAAGCCGTGTATGATGACCCGGTGCAACTCGTCCTCCTCCCGGACCTGAAATTTTTGAGCGTTTTCACGGACACGATCAATGCTGATAAACACATCCCCGGCAATTTGGCCGTCTTTTTCACTATTGTCAAAGGTTACGATGTCCGTAAAAGTGTCGTGTTGCAGGTATTGTTGATTTATAGTCAATAGGTATTCGTCCGGGCAAAAAATAAAATTCAACTCGCCAATGCTAAACCCTTCTGCCTGCGCGGTTTCACGCAGCCAGGCACGGATGGCCATTTTTTGTTTGGGGACGAAGTCGGTTTCTTCGGAGAAAAAGTGAATTGCTGCCATTTTGCTTCAATTTGGGCTGTGATACGGTTTTATTATTTTGCATTAAAATCAAATCCTCCCATCTCTCTTTTTTCCAGATAGGATTGGAGGATCAGCGTGGCCGAAACTGCATCGACCAACGCTTTATCGCGGCGTTGCTTCTGATTTGCACCTGCTGCCCGAATACTGGCAGTGGCCATTTTGGAGGTAAAACGCTCATCCATTTCAATTACCGGAATTTCAGGGTAATTACGTTTGAGCTTGCGGATAAAACCCACGATATGGGTAGCCGACTGGGAAGGGGTGCCATCCATTTGCAAAGGCATGCCTACCACAAAAACACTCACCTGCTCCTGCTGCAAATAATCAGCTATAAACTCATCGATTTTTTCAGGATGCACCGTAGTAAGGGCGGTGGCAATCAATTGCAGCGGATCGGTCACGGCTATGCCTATCCTCTTGGTCCCATAATCAAACGCCATAATCCTCATGCAGCAAAGTTAATTTTTTTATTCATTTCAAAAATCTGAAATCTTTTGCTTATCATTGCACATATAAGATGTATATAGATTAATAGCTGTATCAGACATGAGGTTTATCGTTTCTACTTCTATATTGCTCAAGCAATTACAGGCAATCAGCGGCGCATCGAGCAGCAGTACCGTATTGCCTATTCTCGAAAATTTTCTTTTCGAGATCAAAGATAATATATTGACCATTTCGGCTACTGACTTGCAAACTTCTATGGTTACTTCGTTGCCGATAGAGGCCAAGGAAGATGGGAGGGTGGCAATGCCTTCGCGGATTTTGATCGAAACACTCAAGACATTGCCGGATCAGCCAGTTGCTTTTTCGGTTGATCAGGGGACGATGGCCATTGAAATCAGTGCTGGAGACGGAAAGTACAAACTCAGTGGTGAAAACGCAGACGATTTTCCCAAAATCCCTGTTGTGGAGAATGCCTCCAAAGTATCGATTGCAGCGCCAATATTGTCAGAAGCCATTAACAAAACGTTGTTTGCGGTCAGTAATGATGAATTGAGACCGGCAATGGCGGGCGTATTGGTACAATTGGGATCGGATGCGGTCACCTTTGTGGCGACTGATGCCCACAAACTGGTCCGTTACCGGAGAAAGGATCTGCAATCAGAAAATTCCACTTCACTCATTCTGCCCAAAAAAGCACTTTCACTTCTCAAATCCTCGTTACCTTCAGAGGATGTGGATGTGAGTGTACAATACAATAATACCAATGCATTTTTCAGCTTTGGCAGTATCCATCTGATCCGCCGCTTGGTGGATGAGCGTTATCCGGATTATGAAGCCGTCATTCCGCAGGTCAACCCCAATGTATTGACCCTGGATAGAAGTGTATTCCTCAACACGCTCAAAAGGGTTTCGATCTTTGCAAACAAGACCACGCATCAGGTACGCTTGAAAATCTCAGGAAGCGAGCTGCATATTTCTTCAGAGGATCTGGATTTTGCCAACGAAGCCCACGAAAGGTTGTCCTGCCAGTTTGAGGGGGACGATATGGAAATCGGATTCAATGCCAAATTCCTGATCGAAATGCTTTCGAACCTGAGTAGCGAAGAGGTGGTTATCAGGATGAGTACCCCAAATCGTGCCGGATTGCTTCTGCCAGCCACAAGCGATGAAGATGAAGATATCCTGATGCTGGTGATGCCTGTCATGTTGAACAACATGGGATAAGCCATGTGGGATCTCATAGGCTCGCTGATAGATTTTATACTGCATATCGATGTCCACTTGGTGGAGATCGTCAATAACTACCAGACCTGGACGTATCTGATTTTGTTTCTTATTATTTTTGCGGAAACAGGGTTGGTGGTCACTCCTTTTTTGCCGGGGGACAGTTTGCTTTTTGCGGCCGGGGCAATCATTGCCAAACCCGAAACCGAACTCAACATCTTTTTGATGTGCGGCCTGCTGATTGTAGCAGCTATAATTGGTGATTTAGTCAATTACCACGTAGGGAAATATGTGGGTCCCAAGGCCTTCAGTGGCAAGTATAAATTGCTCAAAAAGGAATACCTTGACAAAACCCAATTGTTTTATGATAAATACGGTGGGAAAACGATAATTTATGCCCGCTTTGTACCAATCATCCGGACCTTTGCGCCATTTGTTGCCGGGATCGGGACGATGAAGTATGGGCGTTTTGCCTCCTACAATGTGATCGGTGGAATCGTGTGGATTACTTCCTTTTTGTTCCTTGGGTATTTCTTTGGAGGCATTCCGGTCATCAAAGATAATTTTACTATTGTTATATTTGCCATTATCGGCCTCTCTTTGCTACCTCCAATAATTGAAGTGGTGAGGGAGAAACTGAAAAAGGAGCCTCAAAAAGATTGAAATATGTACGGAAATATTAAATCTGCACTGCAGAAAGAAATACAGGCCATCAAAGATGCCGGACTTTATAAAGAAGAACGCATCATCATTACCCCCCAGGGGGCTGAAATAAAAATCAGTGGTGGGCAGGAGGTAATAAATTTTTGTGCCAATAATTATTTGGGCCTTTCCTCCCATCCGGAACTGCTCAAGGCCGCCAAAGCCGCATTGGACACACATGGTTATGGAATGTCCTCGGTACGCTTTATTTGCGGTACACAGGACAGTCACAAGATTTTGGAAGAAAAGTTATCAGCATTTTTGGGCACGGAGGATACTATTCTCTATGCTGCGGCATTTGATGCCAATGGAGGTGTTTTCGAACCACTTTTTGGGCCTGAAGATGCTATTATTTCGGACGAGCTGAACCACGCATCCATTATTGATGGGGTGAGGCTCTGTAAAGCTCAGCGCTTTCGCTATAAAAATTGTGATATGATGGATTTGGAGGAACAGCTGAAAGCAGCCTCCGAGGCCCGATTCAAAATCATTGTGACGGACGGATCATTTTCAATGGATGGTGCAATTGCCCCTTTGGACAAAATATGTGACCTGGCCGATAGGTATGATGCACTGGTTATGGTGGATGATTCGCATAGCACTGGGTTTATAGGCAAATCGGGCCGTGGAACGCATGAGCTGTTTGGCGTAATGGACCGGGTGGATATCATTACCGGTACGCTTGGCAAGGCTCTGGGAGGTGCTTCGGGCGGATTCACCTCAGGGAAAAAAGAGATTGTGGAAATGCTCCGCCAGCGGTCCCGTCCTTATTTGTTCTCCAATACCCTTGCCCCATCAATTGTGGGGGCCTCCATCCGGGTGTTGGATTTGCTCAGCCAAAGCACTGAATTGCGCGATAAATTGGCTGATAACACCGAATATTTCAGGGAACAGATGACCAAAACCGGATTTGATATCAAGCCGGGTACCCATCCCATCGTTCCGGTAATGTTGTATGATGCCAAGCTGGCTCAGGAATTTGCAGCGAAAATGCTGGATGAAGGAATTTATGTGATCGGGTTCTATTTCCCTGTTGTTCCGAAAGGACAAGCCCGGATCAGGGTTCAGATTTCAGCTGGTCATGAGCGGCACCACCTGGATAAGGCGATTGAGGCCTTCACCAAAGTAGGTAAAGAATTGGGAGTGATCTGATTTCAAGAGCTCTGATTTCCAGTTGCAATTCTCGATTGTTTTTTGTATCTTTGCGCCCTCAAAATTAATTATTGCTGGATGCAAAAAATCAGAAACATTGCGATTATCGCTCACGTTGACCACGGAAAAACTACACTTGTTGACAAAATTCTTCACTTCACTAACCTTTTCAGGGACAAAGAACAGACAGGAGAACTGATTCTGGACAGTAATGACCTGGAACGGGAACGGGGCATTACCATTGTTTCTAAAAACGTAGCTGTAAAATATAAAGACGTCAAAATCAACATCATCGATACACCGGGACACGCCGACTTTGGGGGTGAGGTAGAAAGGGTGCTGAAAATGGCTGATGGGGTTATTTTGCTGGTCGATGCATTTGAAGGTCCAATGCCCCAAACTCGTTTTGTGACGCAAAAAGCATTGGCCCTGGGCCTCAAACCATTGGTCATTGTCAATAAAGTCGATAAGGAAAACTGCCGTCCGGAAGAGGTTTACGAAGCTGTTTTCGAACTATTCTTCAACCTGGATGCTACCGAAGAGCAATTGGATTTCCCGGTATTGTACGGTTCCTCCAAACAAGGTTGGATGGGCAAGGATTGGAAAAATCCAGAAACTGATTTTTCAAGCTTGCTGGATGCGATTCTGGAACATATCCCATCAGCACCATACCACGAAGGCACACTGCAAATGCAGGTGACCTCCCTCGACTATTCTTCCTTTGTGGGTAGGATAGCGATCGGAAGAGTGGCCCGTGGGATTATCCGCGAAAATCAGCCGGTTTCCCTGATGAAAAAAGATGGTAAGGTTGTCAAAAGTCGGGTAAAGGAACTTTATACCTTTGAAGGATTGGGCAAAATAAAGGCTCAGGAAGTCAAAGCAGGAGATATTTGCGCTGTGGTGGGAATTGAAGGCTTTGAAATCGGTGATACACTGGCAGACTTCGATAAACCGGAACAATTGGAGGTAATCCACATTGATGAGCCGACGATGAACATGCTGTTTACGATCAATAACTCTCCTTTCTTTGGAAAAGAGGGTAAGTTTGTGACTTCAAGGCACCTGCATGACCGTTTGCATAAAGAAATGGAGAAAAATCTGGCTCTCAAAGTGATCCCTACCGATTCACCGGACTCTTATTTGGTTTACGGACGGGGAATCCTGCATTTGTCAGTATTGATTGAGACCATGCGCCGGGAGGGTTATGAATTGCAGGTGGGCCAGCCACAGGTGATTATCAAAGAAATCGATGGGGTCAAATGTGAACCGATCGAGGTCCTGGTGGTAGATGTGCCGGCAGAGGTATCAGGTAAAGTAATCGAATTGGTGACCCAGCGTAAAGGTGAATTATTGGTTATGGAGACTAAGGGCACGATGCAACACCTGGAGTTTGAGATTCCTTCCAGGGGAATCATTGGGTTGCGGAACAATGTCCTGACTGCTACCGGTGGTGAAGCGGTCATGGCGCACCGCTTTAAGTCTTACGAACCCTGGAAAGGTCCGATCTCAGGCCGTCAGGCCGGAGTGTTGGTTTCCATGGAAAAAGGACAGACAACGGCCTATTCCATTGATAAATTGCAGGATCGGGGCCGATTCTTTGTGGATCCGGGTGTTGATATTTATGAGGGCCAGATCGTTGGTGAGCACATTCGGGACAATGACTTGGTGGTCAATCTGGTCAAGGGAAAACAACTGACCAATATGCGTGCTTCCGGAAGTGATGACAACGTACGCATTGCTCCCGCAATCAAGTTTTCACTGGAAGAATCCATGGAATATATTCAGGGAGACGAGTACATTGAGGTTACACCTAAGAGCATCCGTCTGCGCAAAATTTATCTCACAGAAAATGAGCGAAAGGTAAATGCCAAAAAATTCCAATGAAAATCTTGATGGTTTGTCTGGGCAATATCTGCCGTTCACCCCTGGCCCACGGAATTGTGGAGTATCTGGCAACAGAACAGGGGTTGGATTGGTCAGTTGACTCGGCAGGCACTGGAAACTGGCATGTGGGTCAGGCGCCTGACCCCAGAGCCATCAAAGTTGCCCGGAATAATGGGATTGATATCAGTACCCAACGAGCCCAGCATTTTCAGCCTCATTTTTTTGACCATTACGACCTCATATTTGTGATGGATCGGCAGAACCTGCAGGACGTACTTGCTTTAGCTGAAAGTGATGGGCAAAGACAAAAAGTTTCCTTATTTATTGAGAATGATGTCGTGCCTGACCCCTATTACGATGATGACTTGTTTGATCCTGTCTTTTCACTCATCTACAGACGGAGCGTACAGATTATAGGCCAACTGCAGCAATCCTAATGAAAAGGCTCTCCAAAATATTGTTCATTTTACTTATCAGTGTATTTTTATTCTGGTTCTTTGCAAAGGGAACCAATGTATATGCATATGCGATAGTAGGGGCAATTTTTGAGTTGCTGTGGATGCCTGCAATTGCAATTACCTTTTCAATTCCATGCGTTTCAGCTTATTTTTGGATTAAAGAAAAATGCAGGTTTAGTTCAGTTTATCTGTCTATTATGCTTTTATCGCTCATTGTGATTCTTTGGGTTGTTTATTCTTATTGAAATTCAAAAAAATCACATAGGGATTATTTCAAACCCACTTTGCCTTCATAGACAAATGTTGCCGGCCCTTCAAGATAAATTTCGGTAAATAAGAGTCCCTGTTTCTGGAAATGAATGGTGAGCTGCCCACCCAAGGCCCGAATCGGCGTCCTGAAAGAACCTTCCAGACCTTTTTGATGTGCCATCGCCAATGCTGCTGCGGTGGCCCCGGTTCCACATGCCAGGGTTTCGTCCTCAACACCCCGCTCGTAAGTCCTTATCGCAAATCCCCCCCCAGGCAATGCCTCCACATAATTGACATTGATCCCCTTTTCAGCGTATTTTGACCCATAACGAATACGCTCGGCCGCTTCCAGCAATGAAAGCTGCTGAAGCCCCTGTACCTCCTGTACAAAATGTGGAGAACCGGTATCCAGCACCCAGGCATCCCCATCCTTACTGATGGAGGACACATCGTTCATTTTAAGCTTTACTATATATTCAGGCAAATCATCAGGCAAATTCTGCTCGCCAGACTCTTCAATTTCTTTAGCATTCCCGCCTGTCAAATAAGCAGTGTGCTCGCCATCCGCAGCCAAAAAGACAGTTCTTTCCGAAAACAATCCAAGGAAATGTGCAAACGCCACAATACACCGACCACCATTGCCACATAGACTACCTTCCCGCCCGTCCGCATTGAAATAGACCATTTCGAAGTCATACCCTTCCTTCTCCTGCAGCAGCATCAGGCCATCAGCTCCTATTCCAAACCGACGATCACACAGGTACTTGATCAACAGCTCATTACCTGAGTCAAAAAATCGACTCCTATTATCAAAGATAATAAAATCATTACCCGCACCCTGATATTTATAAAATTGCTGCATTATTTTTCATTCGTTAAAGCGAAGGTAGGATATTTTGGGTGTTTAACATAATTTAACAGAAAAGCAGGGTTTTACGGCTTCCAAAAATCAACAATTGGTACTACATTTGAACCCTACAGGGTGAAGGTTACCCAACTGAAACCTTAATTTCATAAGATTAAAAGAAAGGAGAGATATAAAAGTATGAAAAAATTTGGACTTACATTATTGACCGCACTTGTAGGGGGCCTGATAGCAGTAGGCGGGTATAAAATTTTTGAGAACAAACAACAAAGTAAGCTTTCATTCGAGGAAAGACAGGAATTGCACTATGCAAACAATCCGATGGCCCCCATCATGGCGTCCACGGGAAATCCTGATTTTACCCAGGCAGCTGCGGTCGTGGCTCCGGCGGTGGTGCATATCAAAACCACCTATCCGGCCAGAACGGTCAGAGGCAGAAGCACACCTCAAGGCAGCCCATTCGATCTTTTCGAGGAGTTTTTCGGCGCACCCCGCCAGCAGAGGCAACCTCAGCAAGTACGTCCAGCACAGGCAACCGGTTCGGGCGTGATCATTTCTACAGATGGATATATTGTGACCAATAATCACGTGGTGGAAGATGCGGACAAAATCGAAGTGGCGCTGACTGACCGTCGGGTTTTTGAAGCCAAGATCATTGGAAGAGATCCCAATACCGACCTGGCCCTGATCAAAATCAACGCTGAAAATTTGCCATTTGTCAAACTGGGCAATTCGGATGATGTACATATTGGAGAGTGGGTGCTGGCTGTAGGCTATCCGCTGGGTCTTGAATCCACAGTGACGGCAGGGATTGTGAGTGCCAAGGGTCGGGCAACCGGAATCATTGGCAATGAATTGCGCCAACGCCAGATGCAGGAACAGGGACAGGGCTGGGGACAGCAGATCCAGGCAGAAGAGTTTATCAACACCGCCATCGAATCCTTTATCCAAACCGACGCGGTCATCAATAAGGGAAATAGTGGTGGGGCCCTGGTCAATGCCAAAGGTGAACTGATCGGGATCAACTCCAATATCATGTCTCCTTCCGGCTATTATGCTGGTTATGGATTCGCCGTGCCGGTCAATATAGTGAAGAAAATTTCGGATGATTTTGTAAAATATGGTGCCGTAAAAAGAGGATTGATTGGAGTTACATTTAGGGCGCTTGACGCTGAAAGTGCAAAAGAATTGGGTGTCAGCGATGTCTTTGGGCTTTATGTGAATGACGTAGTACCAGGAGGCGGTGCCGATAAAGCCGGTATCAAAAAAGGAGATATTATTACTAAAATCGATGATAAAACTATCATTGCTTCTTCGGATCTGCAGGAGCGTGTGTATGTTTTGCGTCCGGGAGACAAGGTAAAACTAACCTACAAACGGGATGGAAGAGAACGTGAAACCACGGTTACGCTGCAGGAAGAAACCAGAACCTCCAAAGCGGAAGACGACAAAACTGCCTCTGCAAGAAGTGCAACCGAGCTTTACAATAAATTGGGAGCGGGCTTTGTGGCGGCAACCGGAGAGCAAAAACATAATCTGGGCATCATCTCCGGAGTGGTCGTGACTCAAATCCACCGTGGAGGGCTGTTTGATTATTATAACATCCAGCGGGGTCTGGTTATTACCCAGATCAATGGTAAGGACGTCAACAATATTGACGATGTGGAAAGTGCATTGGCCGAGACAAAACGCGGCATGATTCACATTGTGGGTATTCCCCAAAAAGGCAGCCGGATCGAATTCAATCTACCGATTGATATCAATTGATAATCAAATAGGCAATAACCCCTTAAAGCAACAGAGGCTGGGCCGAATGAACGGCCCAGCCTCTGTCTTTTTTAGGCAATAAATCTTATTAGCAATACTCATCAAAAGCAGCGACCAGGTTGTCAGCGATCAATTGCGCTGAGCGGCCTTCGATCTGATGCCTTTCAATCATATGTACCAATTTTCCATCCCTGAACAGGGCCATGGCAGGTGAAGAAGGAGGATAAGGCAACATGTGATTACGTGCCTGATCGACCGCATCTTTTTCCATTCCTGCAAACACAGTCACCAATTTGGCCGGGTGCTTCTCGTGCTGGATAGCCGCTTTGGCAGCCGGACGTGCATTGGCAGCTGCACAACCACAAACCGAATTGACTACTACGAAAACAGTTCCTTCACTACCAATAGCTTGATCTACTTCTTCTGGAGTCTTCAGCTCCTCAAAACCTACTGCGGTCAATTCCTTCCGCATCGGCTCTACTAAATATTCCGGATACATCTTACTTTCCCTTTCTTTAAATTATAATAAATCCCAAAATACAATATACTAAACCTTATTGAATTATGCAAATTTAAACAAAAAAACAGGAATAAATTGAGTAATTTTGCCGGATGAATACGACAGCAACAGATACCACATATCTACCCTACAAAGTCAAGGATATTAGCCTCGCGGAATGGGGAAGAAAAGAGATTGAACTGGCCGAGGCCGAAATGCCCGGACTAATGAGCCTACGGACAGAATTTGGCCAATCCAAACCCCTCAAAGGCGCACGGATTGCAGGTTGCCTGCACATGACCATTCAGACTGCTGTCCTGATCGAGACCCTGATCGAGCTGGGTGCGGAAGTGACCTGGTCCTCCTGCAATATTTTTTCTACCCAGGACCATGCAGCGGCAGCCATGGCAGCAAGTGGAGTCGCGGTCTATGCCTGGAAGGGAATGACGGAGGAGGAATTTGACTGGTGTATTGAACAGACTCTGTTTTTCGGAGCGGACCGCCAGCCATTGAATATGATCCTGGATGATGGTGGCGACCTGACCAATATGGTGTTGGATAAATACCCCGAATTGGTGAAAGGGATCAAAGGGCTTTCTGAGGAAACGACTACCGGAGTGCATCGTCTGTACGAGCGTATGCGCAACGGCACACTGCCTATGCCTGCGATCAATGTGAACGACTCGGTGACCAAGTCCAAATTTGACAACAAATATGGCTGCCGGGAATCCCTTGTGGATGCGATCCGCCGGGCCACCGACCTGATGCTGGCCGGAAAAGTGGCGGCAGTGGCCGGATTCGGGGATGTGGGCAAGGGTTCCGCCGAGTCCCTGCGCAGTGCCGGGGTACGGGTGATCATCAGCGAAATCGATCCGATCTGTGCCCTACAGGCTGCCATGGAAGGTTTTGAGGTGAAAAAATTTGCGGATTCGGTCCGGGAAGCCGACATTATTGTCACCGCCACGGGCAATTGCGACATCGTCCGCCCGGAACATTTCAAATCCATGAAAGACAAGGCTATCGTTTGCAATATCGGGCATTTTGACAATGAAATCGATGTGGCCTGGCTCAACACCAATTTTGGGGACAGCAAGGTTGAGATCAAACCACAGGTGGACAAATATAGCATTGATGGAAAGGATATTATCCTGTTGGCAGAAGGCCGTCTGGTCAATCTGGGCTGTGCCACCGGCCATCCATCTTTTGTAATGAGCAATTCATTTACCAATCAGACCCTGGCGCAGATTGAACTCTGGACCAACCGGGACCAATACGAAAACAAGGTTTATACCTTACCGAAGCACCTGGACGAAAAGGTGGCCAGGCTGCATCTTGCAAAGATCAATGTGGAACTGGATGTGCTGGATCCGCATCAGGCGGAATATATTGGCGTGAAGGCAGAAGGCCCGTATAAGTCGGATCAGTACCGTTATTAATACTGTTTTCGGCGGGTCTCACATTAATTTTATTTTCGGCGGGTCACGGCGCGGATGACAATATAGATGCTGAGGATCACCCCGGTCAGGGACAGTAAAGCCGTCCAAATGGGGGTGTCAGCCTGACGGGCCTGATCGATACGATAGCCAACATAGGTAAATGCACCGATAATGGCTATCATCTGAAATCCAATTCCCGAAAAATAGGCGTATTTGGCCAGCGCAGTGTTTTCCGGAGAATGTTCAGTGCCGGCATTGTGCTTTTTATTTGGTTTTGCCTCCATGTTGACTACCGTTCAAATAGATGGTCAATTTACCGATTTATTTTATATTTGTACGATAGTGCAATAAAAATACCCAAATTGAGAATAAAAGTCCTGTTGCTTCTTATTATTGTAGGTAC
>Ga0172382_10007005_pt1 | contig 16147 bp, 19 predicted proteins | sample Leawel138RmetaG_FD_122245 | JGI IMG/M metagenome (GOLD analysis project Ga0172382, IMG submission 122245) | Leachate microbial communities from a municipal landfill in Southern Ontario, Canada - Leachate well 138R metaG | ecosystem: Engineered > Solid waste > Landfill > Unclassified | place...
CCCGCCAGGGCCGTGATCGGCCACCGCCTGTGGGAACTGCCGCGCATGCTGCTCGACGACGCCCGGTGGGACGAGCACCGGGCGAAGCTGGATGCCCGCGAAGTCTTTCGCGAGTTCGAATACACCTACCTGAGCGCGAGCGGCAAGCGCTACTACATCAGCATCAGCGGTGCGCCGGTCTTCGATGCCACCGGTCGCTTCACCGGCTATCGCGGCACGTCCCGGGACGTCACCCGCGCCAAACGCGAACAGCGACTGCTCGAACTCGAGCACCGCGTCACCCATGCCCTGTCGCTTGCGGCGGACGAGCGCGACGTGCTGGCCACCGTCATGGAAACCATCGCCCGGTCCGAGGGCTGGGACACGGGCGCCTATCTCGAGTTCCTGGACGACACCGGCGCCGCGCGCCTGATGGTGAGCTACTGCGACCCCGGCGTACCACCCGAAACGGTCGAGCAACATCGAGCCCGCATCGGCTCGACCATCAACCGACCGGTGCTGCTTACCCAGGCGGCGCGAACCGGTGAAACCAGCTGGATACCCGATGTCGCCGATGCGCTCACGCCCGGCAGCGCCTGGCGCGAACTGCTGATGCACACTGGCGAACGCACGCTTTTCATCGTGCCGGTGCAGGGCGAGGATCGCCCGCTGGGCGTCTTCACCTTCGCCAGCCGGTCGATGCGCGAACCCGACCAGCGCCTGCAACAGGCGATGCGGGTGGTTGCGGGCCAGGTCGCGCAGTTCCTGCGTCGCAAGGAAGCCGAACGGATCCTGCGCGAGAGCGAGGCGCGCTTCCGGGCGCTGACGCATCTGTCCACCGACTGGTACTGGGAGATCGATGTCGACCTGCGCTTCACCCGGATCGGCGGCGAGCATGGTGATCTGGCCCGCAGCCAGGCGGGCGGCGCCGCCCTCGGCCGCCATCCCTGGCAGATCGGCCTGCGCATGAGCGGCGGCCGCTGCTGGCAGGACGTGGCCGACGCCATGCGCCGGGGCGAACCGATTCGCGACATCGAAGTCTTTCGCCGCGATCGCGAGCGGCGCATCGCCTGGTATGCGATCAGCGGCGAGCCGATCACCGACGAGGCCGGCGCCCTCGCCGGCTACCGTGGCATCGGGCGCGACATCACCGACCGGATGCACGCCGAGCAGCGCATCCAGCGGCTGGCGACCCACGACAGCCTGACCGGCCTGCCCAACCGGGCCCACTTCACCGAACAACTGGAACACGCGGTCGATACGGATACCCGAAGCTTCGCGGTGCTCTTCATCGACCTCGATGGCTTCAAGCTCGTCAACGACTCGCTGGGCCATGAAGCCGGCGACGCGCTGCTGCGTGAGATCGGCACCCGGATCCGCGGCAGCCTGCGCGACGACGATGTGATCGGCCGGCTCGGCGGCGACGAGTTCATCGTGCTGGCGCGCGACGTCCCCGATCGCGCCGCGGCGGAGCGCATCGCCGGGAAGATCGTGGCGCTGGTCGGCCACCCCATGCGCATGGACGGTCGCCCGGTGGGCGTCACCCCCAGCGTCGGTATCGCGATCCATCCGGAGAACGCCGCAACCGCGGCCGGCCTCGTGCGCGCCGCCGACCTGGCGATGTACGAAGCGAAACGCAGCGGCAAGAATCGCTACGCCTTCGTTGCCGATCTGCAGCCCGGCGCCGGCGCGTCGACCGGCGCGGAGCGGATGGATCGCAGCTGGGCGCCCGTCTGAGGATCGCGCGGCGTCCGGTACAGACCAGCGGGCTCGCGCGACCACGGTGTTCGCCGCACCCGGTTCCGGCGGACTCCGGGGCGACGAGGATCGACCGCGCTACTCGAGCGCCGACGGCGGCACCCCGGCGGTGACGCCGCCGTCGATCACCATCGTCTGCCCCGTCATGAAACCGCTCGCCTGCGAGGCGAGGAACACCGCCGCGCCGGCGATCTCGTCGGGCTCGCCGATGCGGTTGAGCGGACTGTCCTTGACCCGGTGCTTGAGCAGCGCCGGATCCGACCAGAGCGCCTTGGCGAAATCGGTCTTGATGAGGCCCGGCGCGATGCAGTTGGCGCGCACCTTGCGCGCACCCCATTCGACCGCGATGTTGCGGGCGAGCTGCATGTCGGCCGCCTTCGAGATGCAGTAGGCGCCGAGCGTCGCCGAGCCGCGCAAGCCCCCGATCGAGGACACGATGATCACCGAGGCATCGTCCTTGTCGGCCATGTGCGGCAGCGCCATGTTGGCGAGCCAGAAATTGCTGCGCACGTTCGAGCCCATGATGCGGTCGAAGGCCGAGTCATCGATGCCGGCGGCCGGGCCGAAGTACGGATTGACCGCGGCATTGCAGACCAGCACGTCGATGCGGCCCCACTGCGCCAGGGTCTTGTCCACCAGCGCCTGCAACGCCTCCTTGTGGGCGATGTTGCACTCGACGACGATCGCCTCGCCGCCGGCGTCACGGATCGCCTGCGCCACCGGCTCGCAGGCCTCGGGCTTGCGACTCGAGACGACGACTTTCGCGCCGTGCTCGGCCAGGCGCAGGGCAATGGAGCGGCCGATGCCGCGGCTCGAGCCGGTGACGATGGCTACCTTGTCCTTGAGGTCGAAAAGATTCATGACTGTCTCCGGGAAAACCGTGGTTCGACGCGAGCGCGCATCGTGCCGCCCGCGAAGCCCCGGAAGATAGCATCGCCGACGCCCCCCGGCGCAAGCGGACGAAGGGGAGACCGCAAGGCAGGAGTCGGCGCCCGTGTGCGCTCCGGCACGAACGATCGACAGAAGCGCTGCTATGGTCCACTCTTGTCACAAAACTGTCATGAACCCCGGAAATGGTGAACAAGCGCTTGCTGCGTGCGGCATCTCCCGCACCATCCTCGAATCCTGGCTGGATGGCGCCCATCGCCATGGGCGCAATCGTGCTCGCCACGATGATTGCTGTCACACAAGCCATGAAGATCGACTTCGGCTACGTGTCGCGCGACCTGGCGGTCATCCACGAACTGCACCCGCTGGGCGGAATGCTGTCGGCGCTTGGCGTACTGCTATGGTGCGCCGCGGCAACCGCGAGCCTCGTCGCCGGCCTCGCCACGCCGGCCGCAGCACTGCGGGTCCGCCTGTTCCTGTTCGCATCCGCCGTGCTGTCGGCATGGCTGATGCTCGACGACGGCTTCATGATCCACGAGATGATCGCGCCGGTGCACCTGCACATCGGCGAGCGCTGGGTGATCCTCGGCCTGGGGATTCTCTGCGCAGGCTGGCTGATCGCCTTCGGCCGGCTCATCGTCGCGACCCGCTACGGCATGCTGGTGCTCGCCTTCGTTTTCCTCGGCGCGAGCCTGGGCGCCGACCTGGTGATCCTGCCCCTCCTGTCCTTGAGTGAATCGATGGGCTACCTGCTGGAGGACGGGGCGAAGTGGATCGGGATCCTCTTCTGGTTCACGTACCATCTGCGCACCGCCGTCGCGATCCTGCGGGGCGAGATCCTCACCGAGTTCTCCGCCGATCCATCATCCGGGCGCACCGCGCAGCCACAATCCGCCAGCGCCGTCGGCGGCCGCGGGCAGCCAGTCGCAGGCATCGAGCTGGATGACGCAGTGTCTAGCCGGCTGGATCGAGCAAGCGCAGCTTCAGTCTGGGAAACGAGCGAAAGCCGCGGTCGAATGTAACCATCTCGCAGTCGTGCGCCAGTGCCAGAGCGGCCAGCCATGCATCGGTCCATAGATTCGGCGAAGGTTCGCGACGGGCGATGCAGGCGCGCCAAAGTTCGGCATGTGCCGAAGGCACCTGGTCGATGACAACGATTCGCGAATCGTCGATCAAGGCCTGCACGACGGCCCACGCCTGTGCCGGTCGCAGGATGCCGCTCCCCATGACGCGCGCGTTGGTCAGAAGCCGCAGCAACGCCATGCGCACCGGGAGACTCAGCCCGACATCGCCATCATCGCAGGCATCCCACCAATCGCTTGCGGGAACCTGATGTACATGCCCATCGACGAGCTAGGGCAGCAGGACGTTGACGTCAGCGATGACTCGCACTTGCCTTGCGCTCGTCGTCCTGCTGGACTGCCTCCGCGTCCAGTTGCTCGACGTCCTCGGGGCTCAGTCTGCGAAGCGGCGCGTCGTCCGCCAGCTTGACCGGCGGACGCATGAGGCGCTTCCGAGGCCGCTCGGAACTCGCCATCTCACGCTGCAGGGCGTCGATGACGAATTGCCTCAATGTCGAACCGCGCTCGATCGCTTCGATCTTGGCGCGCCTGAGGATATCGTCGGGCAGGTCGAGTGTCGTACGCATGGCAGAAACCACATTTATACTTCTCACTCTAATAGAAAGTATGCTGCCGGAGCCCTTCCGGTAGCGGCTACCCGCGATCTTCGCGTATCACGACGCACCGATGCCCCTCGAGCGTGCCGGCCACCGCTTCCGCGGCCTCACGCCCCTTGGTGCGCATGTGCGCCATGAAGAAATCGTGGTGGTCGCGGTGCTCGTGGAAGTGATGCGGCGTCAGCACCATCGAGAAGACCGGCACGCAGGTATCGAGCTGCGCCCGCATCAGGCCGTCGATGACGGCGCTCGCCACGAAGTCATGGCGATAGATCCCGCCGTCGACCACGAAGCCGCCGGCAACGATCGCCACGTAGCGACCGGTGGCGGCAAGCATCTTCGCCCGCAGCGGGATCTCGAAGGCGCCGGGAACCTCGATGCAGTCAATGGAAGCGGCCGGATGGCCGGACTGCGCCATGGCGGCAATGAAGGCGTCGCGCCCGGCATCGACGATGTCGCGATGCCAGCACGACTGGACGAAGGCGATCCGCCCGTCGATGGATGCCGAAGCGGCAGTGGTCGGATCGATGGACTCTGGCGACAACGATTGCATGGGAACTCCCGTGTTCAAAAGGCGCGCGAGCATCGGCTCGCGAACCGGTTCATGAGCACAGGGGCGACGGGACATGCGGCACGCCGCACACCGCGACAGGCGCGACATGCAGCGCCGCCCGGGCGATCGACGAATGCGGCCGACCGGGCGCGCGGCGCAACGGCATGACGCCGGTGCGCGGTGCTTGCGTTCTCTCCCATCCGGACTCTGACCGTCGGCTCCGGCATCTCACCGGATCTGCTGACCCCCGCGTATGGACGGACCATCTGCGGGGCGCTCGCGGGCTCGGCGCGAAACCGCGCCCTACCGCCGGTGGGGAATTCCACCCCGCCCTGAGAACTGCGCCGGCCTCGCGACCAGCGCGACCTGACTCTAGCATGGGTCGAATGCGCCCGCAGGATCGACGCGCGGCCACTCCCCAGGCCGGCCGACTCGCGTAACATCCGCGGACCAGCGCCGCGACACCGCCCGGCGAGTCCCTCACGGAAAGCTATCCATGATCGACCACCCCGACACCCTGCGCAGCCACTACAAGGAGCCGACGCCGCGGGCGCTGGCCAAGCAGATCGCGGCGCTCGAGCCGCATAGCCGCAAGTTCATCTCGCTCTCGCCCTTCTGCGTGATCGCCACCGGTGGTGTGGACGGCCTGGATGCCTCGCCGCGCGGCGGGCCGCCCGGCTTCGTGCGCGTCGTCGACGACCACACCCTGTGGCTGCCAGATTCGCCGGGCAACAACCGGCTCGACAGCATGTCCAACCTGCTCGTCAACCGGCAGATCGGCATGCTGTTCCTCGTGCCCGGCGTCGACGAGACGTTGCGGGTCAACGGCACCGCGCGCCTGCGCACCGATGACGAGTGCCTCGACGCAATGCATGACGAGCGGCGCCGGCCCAAGGTCGTGATCGAGATCGCGGTCGAGTGGGTCTACCTGCACTGCGCCAAGGCGCTGATGCGCTCGCAGCTCTGGAGCGACGAAGCCCGTGTCGAACGCAGCGTCCTGCCGACGATCGGCCAGATGATCAACGACCAGACCGGCAACGCCACCCCGGCCGAGGACCAGGCCACCATGCTGGCGCGCTACGCGAAGGATCTCTGAGGGCGGCTACGCCTCTGGCGCCTGCGTCCCTTCCCAGCCGAACGCCGACCTGTTATTCATTTGCGGCGCGAAACGCCGCCTGCACGGCGTGCATCAGCGACGGATGCAGGATGCCGAGCCTGGGCGTCTGTCCATGCGGCGCCGCAGGCGGTACCGCGAACCACTCGGTGCTGTAGGACAGGTCCAGGGTCTGCCTGAGATCGAACTTGGTGTCGTAGCTCAAGCCGGCCGCCATATAGGCTGCCGGGTTGCGGTCACGCAGGATCGAGAACTCTCCGCGGTACAGCCTGGTGGTGCGCTGGCTGGTTCCGTAAGCCACCCGCACGGTGAATCGGGGAGCATCGTCGTCGAACACGACGAGGACGAGTGCAGGGCGAGGCTTCGGCCGTGGGTTGATGTCGTCGGGGAAACGGCACCAGACGATCTCACCGGCGGTGGGTTCGCCCCACCATCGAAGAGTCACGTGGTTTCCGCATCGAGCAGGCTCGAACGCACCGACCGGCCGCCCCCTTGCGGCACCCGCTTCCTGATCTGGCGAAGCTGGGCAGCGGTCAGCGGGCCGTCATCGGCTTCGTACTGCGGCAGCACCCGCAGGGCCAGCTCACGCAGCGCGTGATGGATCGCCTGCGTCTCGTCGACGCCGAGATGCTCGGCCAACCGCTTGGCAGTCACACGCGTGACACCTGCGGCGCTGTCCCTCGAGCGGTAGCGAAAGGCGATCTGATCGACGGTCGATCGGGCAGTCATGAAGAACCCCTCTGGAGATATCTAAAAGATATCTATGAGGGTTGCCGATGTCAAGCTCGAGCGGGCCCGCCAGCGGCGACACCAGTCCGCCCGAATACCAGGCCACCATGCTGGCGCGCTACGCGAAGGATCTCTGAGGGCGGATGACATCGGCCCGAACCGGCAATCGCGCGATCTCCTGCCCCGCGATCTCCTGGGCCATGCGAACATCAAAGGCGGCCTGGAGATTCAGCCAGAACTGTGGCTCCATGCCGAACCAGTGCCCGAGGCGCAGGGCCGTGTCGCCGGTCACGGCGCGCTTGCCGGCGATGATCTGGCTGATCCGGTTCGGCGGCACATCGATCTGCCGGGCGAACTCGGTCGGCGTGATGCCCGCCTCATCGAGTTCCTCCTTGAGGATTTCGCCCGGATGAACGGCTCTCATGAACATGACCTGACCTCCGTTCGTCAGTGATAGTCCACGATCTCGACTTGGTCCGGCCCAGGCTGACCAGCGGGCCATTCGAAACAGACGCGCCATTGCTGGTTGATGCGAATCGAGTACTGTCCCGTTCGTTTCCCCTTGAGCGCTTCGAGTCGATTGCCCGGCAGGGCTCGCAGGGTCTCGAGGGAAATCGCGGCATTCAGGATCGACAATCGCCGGGCCGCCTGGGCCTCGAAACCCTGAAACGCCTCGACGAACTCCCCGTTCGCGAAGCGCTCTGTCCTTCGGTCCCGGTAGCCAAGGATCATTTCAGGCGATTATCATGATGGAATTGACGATGTACGTCAACCGTACATATCACTCGCAGCCCGCACAATGGAACGGAAGATTGCGAGCCCGCATCGCCGGCGGTACCACCCCTCTCATTCGCCCCGCGCAGCATCGAGAGCGTCCATGATGGTCGTGAAGGGCAGGATCAGGCTGAGCGGGCTGCTGTCGAGCAAGGGCATGGCACCGAAACGCTCGTACCAGCGCGCCGCCTTTTCATCCTTGGCATCGATGGCCAGCGCCACCCCGCCGACCTGCGTCGCCACGGCAAGCGCCCTCGCGCCTGCGGCCAACAGAAGATCGCCGCCAAGGCCTCGACCCTGCAAGGGAAGCGACACCGCCAGGCGGGCGAGCCGATACACGGCGACCTCGTAGCGACCCAGCCCCCTGGTCAAGACCGCGGGGACTTTTGCGAAGGCAATCGAAGCCGGGCTGATGGAGTAGTAGCCAAGGATGGTCTGGGGTGCAGCTGGAGCTACCGCCACGAAGGTTTTGGAGCCTCCGCCCTCATGGTTCTGGCGGGCGTTTCGGCGCAAATACTCGTTCAGTTCCGGCGTGCCGCAATCGAACGCCTTGCGGTCATGGCTGCGTTCGATGGGCTCTTCACGCCAATCAGACACTCTTGTCGCCTCGGGCGAGACGGCGGCGCGCGGCGGCAAGCAGTGCCGGCGTCGGAGCCGGCGGATTCTCCAGGAGGTCAAGCACGCGCACGGAATCCCGCTCCGAAAGCGAGATGCGTTCGGCGTTCTCGATGACATCACGCGCGGCCGGCAGGACGGTGCGCATGATGAAGCTGGTCACATCCAGCCGCTCATGAGCTGCGGCGGCGGTGAGAAGCCGCTTCTCGTCGCGCGTGGTGCGCAATTCGATCCGGTCGTCACGATTGGGGAGTGTCTGGGCCATGATGGCCTCCTTTCGATTTGTACGGATAATGCCCGTACGCCCAAGAGAGATCAACCCAGGGAGATCAGGAGGATCCTGCTCGTGCGAGTTCTCATCGCCGACGGTACCGCCTCTCGTCCCCGCTTCATCCGAGGAAAGCACTCCGCGTCGTCGCTGTGAACTGCACGAACGTCGTAGCGCAGGGAGCATATTTGCTAAAACCACAAAACTGAATTGCAATCATCCTGGTTTTATTGCTCTTCGGCTTCGCTTACAGTCGAGCCCAGATCCATCCTGCTTGTCTGCCCAATGGCACTCTCCGACCAGTCCCCCTCCCCGGCGCCCACCCGCCGCTTCGATGCGGTCGTGTTCGACGCCTACGGCACCCTGTTCGACGTGAACTCGGTGGCGAGCCTCGCCGAGCAGCTCTACCGCGGCCAGGGCGAGGCGTTGGCCGGGTTGTGGCGGCGCAAGCAGCTCGAGTACTCCTGGCTGCGGGCGCTCTCGGGCCGCTACCGACCCTTTCTCGACATCACCCGCGATGCGCTGCGGCACTCGGCGCGCGCCCTCGGCCTGGCGATGGACGAGGCGGCCGAGGCCAGGCTGATGGGCCAGTACGCCTGCCTGTCGGTCTTTCCCGAGAACCTCGCCGCGCTGCGCGAGATGAAGGCCGCCGGGCTCGCGCTCGGGGTGCTGACCAACGGCGATCCGGAGATGATCGCGGTGTCGCTGCGCTCGGCCGGCATGACGACGCTCTTCGATGCGGTACTCTCGGCCGACCAGGCGAAGAGCTTCAAGACCGACGACGCGGTGTATGCCCTCGGCCCGGCCGCCTTCGGCTGCGAAGCGCGGCGCATCCTCTTCGTGTCGTCCAACTGCTGGGACGCCATCGGCGCCCGCTGGCATGGCTACACCAGCTTCTGGATCAACCGCCAGGGCGCCCCGCTCGACGAGCTGGGCACCGAACCCGACTTCACCGGCGCACTGCTGACCGACGTGCTCGCCCTGGCACTCGGCCAGGGCGCCGGTCCGATCAACCGAAACCAGGAGAAACCATCATGACTGAACGCATCGACAAGTTCGGCCTCGCCGTCGACCGCGCACTGCACGACATGCTCGAGAAGGAGGCCCTGCCGGGCTCGGGCGTGGCCTCCGACGCCTTCTGGAAGGGCCTGTCCGAACTGATCCACGATCTCGCGCCCAGGAACCGCGCGCTGCTCGCCAAGCGCGAGGATCTCCAGAAGAGAATCGACAAGTGGCACCTGGATCGCAAGGGCCAGGCGATCGACGCGGCCGCCTACCAGGCCTTCCTGCGCGAGATCGGCTACCTGTTGCCCGAAGGGCCGGACTTCGCCGTCGAGACCGCCAACGTCGACCCGGAGATCGCATCGATCCCCGGCCCGCAGCTGGTGGTGCCGGTGATGAACGCCCGCTATGCGCTCAATGCCGCCAACGCCCGCTGGGGCAGCCTCTACGACGCCCTGTACGGCACCGACGCGATGGGCGATGCGCCCACCGCCGGCGGCTACGATCCGGCCCGCGGCGCCCGCGTCATCGCCTGGTCGCGCAAGTTCCTCGACCAGGCCGCGCCTCTTGCCAGGGGCAGCCATGCGGATGTCACCGGCTACTCGATGACCGCTGGCAAGCTCGTCGCGAAGACGAAGGATGGCGAGACCGGCCTCGCGGATCCGGCCGGCTTCGTCGGCTATCGCGGTGAGGCCGCCGCGCCCAGTGCGATCCTGCTGCGCAACCGGCAGCTCCATGCCGAGATCGTCATCGACCGCAAGCACGACATCGGCGCGACCGATGCGGCAGGCGTTGCCGACGTCCTGCTCGAGGCGGCCATTACCACCATCATGGACTGCGAGGATTCGATCGCCGCGGTCGACGGCGAGGACAAGGCGCTGGTCTATCGCAACTGGCTCGGCCTGATGAAGGGCGACCTCGCCGAGGACGTCGCCAAGGGCGGCAGCAGCTTCACACGCCGCCTCAACCCGGATCGCGACTACACCGGCGCCGACGGCAAGCCGCTGCAGCTGAAGGGTCGCTCGCTCATGCTGGTGCGCAACGTCGGCCACCTGATGAGCACCCCGGCGATCCTCGATCGCGACGGCAATGAAGTGCCCGAGGGCCTGCTCGATGCGATGTGCACCACGCTGGTGGCCTGCCATGACCTCGCCAGGAAGAGCGGCATGCGCAACTCGACCACCGGCTCGGTCTATGTGGTCAAGCCCAAGATGCACGGTCCCGAGGAAGTCGCCTTCGCCGACGAGACCTTCACCCGGGTCGAGAAGGCGCTGGGCCTGGCGGCCAACACCGTCAAGATCGGCATCATGGACGAGGAGCGCCGCACCACGGTGAACCTGAAGGAATGCGTGCGCGCCGCCCGCAGCCGGGTGATGTTCATCAACACCGGCTTCCTCGATCGCACCGGCGACGAAATCCACACTTCGATGAACGCCGGCCCGATGATCCGCAAGGCGCAGATGAAGTCGCAGCCCTGGATCAGCGCCTACGAGAACTGGAACGTCGACATCGGCCTTGCCTGCGGCCTGTCGGGTCGCGCCCAGATCGGCAAGGGCATGTGGGCCATGCCCGACCTGATGGCCGACATGCTCGAACAGAAGATCGGCCATCCGAAGGCGGGCGCCAACTGCGCCTGGGTGCCGAGCCCGACGGCGGCGACCCTGCACGCCACCCACTACCACCAGGTCGACGTCTTCGCGGTGCAGAAGGAGATCGCCCGCGGCGGGCGACGCGCGAAGCTCGAGGACATCCTCACCATTCCGGTCGAGACCAATCCCTCCTGGAGCGCCGACGAGATCCGCGCCGAGCTCGAGAACAACGCCCAGGGCATCCTCGGCTATGTGGTGCGCTGGATCGACCAGGGCGTGGGCTGCTCCAAGGTGCCCGACATCAACGACGTCGGCCTGATGGAAGACCGCGCCACCTGCCGCATCTCCTCGCAGCACATCGCCAACTGGCTGCACCACGGCATCGTCGAGCGCGACCAGGTCATGGAAGTCATGAAGCGGATGGCCGCCGTGGTCGACAAGCAGAACGCCGGCGACCCCGCCTACATGCCGATGGCGCCGGGCTTCGAGACGGTCGCCTTCAAGGCGGCCTGCGACCTGGTCTTCGAAGGCGTGACTCAGCCCTCGGGCTATACCGAGCCGATCCTGCATCGGCGCCGGCTCGAGCTGAAGGCGGGCTGAAAACGCACCGGAGCAGCGAAATGACGCGCGGACGCCCATCCGTTCCGCGCGCCCGGGCCGCACCACACCGTTCATTGGCGCGGTGCGGCACATGGTCACGGCCGTGTGCGATCGACAGGCTAGTATCGACGCATGACGATACGGCATCGGCTCAAGCGATGGCTGCCGACCGAGGAAAAGCTTCGGGCCAACCGCGGCCTCCGGTGGATGGGGCCATTGTTGCGCCGGCCCTGGTTGTGGCACCTGAGCCGCCGCCGGGTCGCGGCCGGCGCCGCGATCGGCGTCTTCTTCGGACTCCTGATCCCGGTGATGCAGATCGCCGCCGCGGGCGGCGTAGCGATCCTGCTTCGCGCCAACCTGCCGGTTGCCGCGGTAGCGACGCTCGTCTCGAATCCGCTCACCTACGTGCCGATCGGGATCGCCGCCTACCAGACCGGCTCGTGGATCCTCGGCGAGCCGGTCGACCCCGAAGCCTCGAAGGCGCAGGTCGAAGCACTGGCCCAGGAGATCTCTCGCGAGATCGAGACGGCCGCCCGGACGACACCGCCAGAAAACAGCCGGAACCCCGAGGACGCCGGGCCCCCCTTGGTCGAACCGACGCCACGCTGGTGGCAACGGCTGGGCCATATCGGCAAGCCGCTGATACTCGGCCTGGCGGTCTTCGCAGTGACCGGTGCCGCGCTCGCCTGGATCCTCGTGAACCTGGTGTGGATCGTGGCGGTGCGCTTGCGGCGCAGGCGAAGGTGAAATCGGCCCGACGGCGCAAATGCCGCTAGAGTCGGCGTGATGAAACACCTTGCAGACAATCCGCAATGACCCGGCCGGCACCCCGCGAGATCCCCACGCACCTCGCTGATCTCCTCTCGACACGCCGCTTCGAACGCATCGTGGTGTTCAGCGGTGCAGGCATGTCCGAGGACAGTGGAATCCCCACCTTCCGTTCCGGCAGCAACGGCCTGTGGAGCGAGTTCGATCCGCAGGAACTCGCCACGCCCGAAGCCTGGCGCCGCGACAGGGAACTGGTGTGGGGCTGGTACGAGTGGCGACGCGGCCTTGTGATGGCGGCACAACCCCACCCTGGACATCTCGCGGTCGCGCAGTTGCAGCAGCGCTTCGGCGCAACGGTCGTGACGCAGAACGTCGACAATCTGCACGAGCGCGCCGGCGTCGCCGATGTTCTGCATCTGCACGGCAGTCTGTTCGCCATGCGATGCGCCGCCTGCAGCGCACCTTACATCCCGGCGAATCCGTCGCCAACCACGCCGGAGCGGCGACTGCCGCCGCCACGCTGCTCACGCTGTGCGGGTCATGTACGGCCAGGCGTCGTCTGGTTCGGTGAAGGCCTGGACCAGGATGTCGTGGACGCCGCCTGCAAGCTCATCGCCGCATGCGATCTGCTGCTGATCATCGGCACTTCCGGCGTGGTGTATCCGGCGGCTGGCCTGGTCGGGCTGGCGCCGGACGACGCATTGGTCATCGAGATCAATCCACAACCCGGGGAGGTCGCAGCGAAAGTGGGGTTCCGGTGGCAGGCGACGGCGGCAGAAGCCTTGCCGGCGCTGGTCGGCGTGCTCGGAGCGGGATGATGTGACCCCGAGCAGTCATGGCGCCTCGAGGATCGACGGTCTCGAGCGCCGCGCCACGCTCCGTCTCGAGAATGAAATCGGTGATGCGCTCGAGATCGACGAGTGCGGTCCGGGAACAGATCAGCTTCGCCAAGTCCTGGACCTGGGTCTCGGAGCAGCCTTTCCCTGCGCACGATCGCGAAGGTAGGCATGGACCTCGGCGGCAGGGTATCCCTTGCCCGACCGGGTGGCCTCGGATTTCGCCTCGAGCGCACTGGAAACCATCGGCCGCGAGTCACTCGGTGTAGCGGGACGCCGCGTTGTCGCGGCCGGGAAGCGTGCCCCGGCGATGATCGGCATGCTGATCCTTTGTGAACGGATCTGGTCACGATACCTCATGCGGACGGATCGGCCGGGGGCAGCAATCTCGGACTCCATCCCGGCCCATCGTGTCCCTTGATCCTCCCGGTGCTAAGCTGCCATGGCAACCCGACCCGAAACACGGAGACACCATGCCCGGCCTGCTGCCCGACGTCGATCCCGACGGCCTGCTCGAGTATTCGGTGGTGTTCACCGACCGCGCGCTGAACCACATGTCGCAGAAGTTCCAGGGGGTCATGCGCGACATCTCGGCGACGCTCAAGGAGGTCTACAACGCCCCGGCCGCTATCGTCATGCCCGGCAGCGGCAGCTTCGGCATGGAAGGGGTGGCGCGCCAGTTCGCTCACGGCAGGAAGTGCCTCGTGATCCGCACCGGCTGGTTCAGCTATCGCTGGACGCAGATCTTCGAGATGGGTGGCATCCCTTCCGAATCCATCGTGCTCAAGGCGCGACCGGTGCGGGATGGCCGGCAGGCGCCCTTCGCCCCACCGCCGATCGACGAGGTCGTCGCCACCATCGCGCGCGAGAAGCCGGATCTCGTCTTCGCGCCGCATGTCGAGACGGCCGCCGGCCTGATGCTGCCCGACGACTACATGCGCAAAGTGGCCGACGCAACGCACGAGGCCGGTGGCATGTTCGTGCTCGACTGCATCGCCTCGGGAACGATATGGGTCGACATGGCGGCGATCGGCGTCGATATCCTGATCAGCGCACCGCAGAAGGGCTGGAGCGGCTCGCCCTGCTCGGCCTTCGTGATGCTCGGCAAGCTTGCGCGCCAGCGCATCGAGGACACCAGCAGCAGCAGCTTCGCCTGCGACCTGCGCAAATGGCTGCAGATCATGGAAGCCTACGAAAGCGGCGGCCATGCCTATCACGCCACCATGCCCACCGACGCGCTGCTGGGGGTACGCGACGCGATGCTGGAAACGAAAGCCTACGGTTTCGACAAGGTCCGCGACGAGCAGCAGGAACTCGGCGACAAGGTGCGCGCGCTGCTCGCACGCCGGGGCTTTCCCAGCGTGGCGGCGCCCGGCTACGAGTCGCCCGGGGTGGTCGTGAGCTACACCGATGATCCCGAGATCCGCTCGGGCAAGAAGTTCCTCGGTCTGGGCCTGCAGACCGCCGCCGGCGTGCCCCTGCAATGCGATGAACCAGCCGACTTCAGCACCTTCCGGCTCGGCCTGTTCGGACTCGACAAGCTGCACAACATCGACCGTACCGTGGCGCACCTGGACGAGGCGCTGGGCAAGCTGGGTTGAGCGTCCGTCAGGGGTGGTGCCCAGTCGATGACACGCCTGCGCACACGCTCCGTACGCGACGGCGGTGACATCCGCGCCTTCTTCGACGGCATCGCCGACGAGTACTGCGAGAGCCACGGCAACGCCGCGGCGCTGCTCGAGCATCGACTCGCGCTGATACGTCGCCTGCTGGCTCCGGTGGCCGGCGGCACCCTGCTGGAGATCGGCTGCGGAACGGGCACGCACCTGTTCGCGCTCGCCGGACGCTTCGGTCGTGTCATCGGCACCGATCTGTCGCCACGCATGATCGAGGCCGCCGAGCGCATCCGTCTCTCGCATCCCTGTGCGGCGCGCATCGAGCTGCATGTGGCGCCGGCCGAAACGCCGGCCCGCATCGAGGACGACACCGCGGATGCGGTGCTCTGCGTGGGCGCGTTCGAGCACATGACCGACAAGCCCGCCGTGCTCGCGGAGGTTCGCCGCGTCCTGCGTCCCGGCGGGCGCCTGGCCTGCCTCACGCTCAACGGCGGGTCGCTCTGGTACCGCCGCATCGCGCCCTGGCTCGGCTACGAGACCCGGCACCTCACCAGCGATCGCCTGGTCGAGGCGGCCGAAATGCGATCACTGCTGGAAGCGGCCGGATTGCAGATCGAGGAATGCGGCTACTGGCGCTTCATCGCGCGCGGCGACATGCCCGCATGGGTAGCGCATTCGCTGCACGGCCTGGATCACCTGGGCCGGGTCTGCCTGCCCGCTCAGTGTCGCGGCGGACTGTATGCCTGCGCCGCATAGGCATCCGCGGCCGGGGTGAACGCGGCGAGGAACCGTTCGCGCATCCGCTCCATGCGCCAGACCGGCGCATCGGCGCCGGGTCGCATCCCGTCGCTCCAGCCCCAATCGTCGATCGCGTCGAGGACGGCGGCATCGCGAGTGACGAGATGGATGGGGACGTCGAACGAAGCGACATCGCCGGTCACGACCCGCGCCGGCTGGTGATCGCCCAGGATCACCAGCAGCATGTCGTCGCGCCCGTATTCGAGCAGCCAGGACTCCAGCGTGCGCAGCACATAGTCGATCGAGCGCAGATACTGCGCGCGTATGCGATCGGGATCCCGCCAGACGACCTCGGGCGGATCGCCCGCCCGGGCGTGGTCGGTGAACACCGAGCCGTCCCCCACGGCGTCCCACGGGAGCAACGGGGGAATCGGCGTCCAGGGCGCATGGCTGGAGATGAGCGCGACGCTCGCCATGACCGGCGGTCCGTCGCGACGATCCAGCTCCAGGGCATGCAGTGCCGACAGCGTGAACTGGTCGGGCATCGTCACCCAGTTGAAGGGCTCGCCCGCGTAGCCCAGACCATTCGCATCGTAGACGCGATCGAAACCGAAGAAGCTCGCCTCGGGCCAGGGCCGCTCG
>Ga0172382_10007006_pt1 | contig 16146 bp, 13 predicted proteins | sample Leawel138RmetaG_FD_122245 | JGI IMG/M metagenome (GOLD analysis project Ga0172382, IMG submission 122245) | Leachate microbial communities from a municipal landfill in Southern Ontario, Canada - Leachate well 138R metaG | ecosystem: Engineered > Solid waste > Landfill > Unclassified | place...
GAGCCCAGAGCGGTAAAACGAAGGCCGAAAGCGTTTCCTTTACTGACAAAGCCGCGAGCTTTGGCGAGATCTATTGTTAAGAAAAAAGGCCACCCTAAAAAACTTAAGTAAGTGCCATTCTACTCTGACCCCTATCTTCGACCCCTATCTTCGTTTCCACCCCTATCTTCGCTTGAATGTCCGCCTCAGTATCACAACACCAACCACCACCAGCCTCTACACCAACAAACCAAACTCCATCGTGGGGATCACCCCAGCCAATCCAGTCGTTAAGTACATTGAATTCTGCTGTTGCTTCTTCAAACATGCTTGCCCTTATTAATTAATCAGTAGTCAGCTATTTAGACCAGCCCCTATCGCCTAACGATAGATATGCCCACCAAAAGTCAATTATATTTTTTTTATCCTCATCGGCTAATACATATCGTAAATTACTTAGTTAAAGGCTCATCCCAGCCCCATTAAACTTCAACCAATTCTTTTGCGCCTCGTGCCCCGGCAATATCTTTTCCAATAATCTCCAAAACGTAGGCGTGTGATCCGGATATTTCAAATGCGCCAGCTCATGCGCCACTACATAATCCAACACACTAATGGATAACATCGCGCATTTCCAATGAATGTTAATAGCACCAGATGAGCTACAAGAGCCCCAGCGATTTTTTAACTCTAAAACCTTAATCTCTGTCGGCTCTTTACCGATGCGTCCGCTATAGATAGCTGCGCGGTTTTTTACGCGCTGGAGTAACTTGGTTTTATAGAAAGCTTTAAAATGTTTTGGCGCTTGGTCGAGTGCAGCCTTGTCGATACAGAACTGGCCGTTTTTAAGTTTTAATGGCGCGCTCTGATCTGTGACGATTTGTAATCGATAGTTACGGCCTAAATACAGGAAGCTTTCACCGTTTACATATTCGCGGGTTACGCGGGTGCGGTTCAAATCATCCCATTCCGCCAGGCTGCGGTAGATCCAGCTGCGCTTCTTTTCGATCAAAGCTTCTATGCGCGGTAAATCGAATGGCTGGGGTGCCAGTACCGACACGCTGCCATCGCGTTCTATATAGATGCTGGTGGTTTTACGATCACTTTTTTTCAGCGAAAAATTGATATCTTTGTAGTTGTGAGCGACTGCATTCATTCGATCAGCCACCTTGCTCAGTATCTAAAATCGATTTTTCACGGCGTTTGGCTAGGGCCAGTACTTCCGTTACGATTTGGTCGCGCTTTTCTTTAAAGGCAGGTTCTTTGCTCAGGATAAACACTTTTAGGAGCTTTCCTTCCAGCTCAGATATCAGCGCTGGTTGTTCCCAAAAGTTTAAGCTGCGAATATCTTCAGCCAAAAGCTCCAATATTTTGTCGACACAGGTTTGCGTGGATATTTCTTTGTCTGCTGGGCAGCGGCCGTCAAAAGCGATAGCTGTAATTAAATCAAAAAACGGCCCTTTTCTATCAGGTTCTGGTCCCCTGCCCCGATCGATTTCTTCGCGCAGCCCCTCCAGTGCCAACATCATTTGGTCCCAGCTTTCGTTGTACTTTTTCAATACGTCTTCTAGCTTTTCGCTGAAGCGTTTGTACATCACCGGGTCGTCGCCCTCATTCACTTTACAGTGCTTGCGAATGGCGTGTTCCATTTCGCTGGCGGCGGCACGTTTGTCTTCGGTCTTTTTGATCTCTTGAATAAACTTTGGCGAAAATAATTCTACCGGGGGCACTTTGGGGTTAATGCCCAAACTCACCAAATGTTCATTTACCAGCTTGCGTACTTTCTCACCTGCCCCAGAAATATTAATAGACTCATCTTTATAGCGTTCGCGGGCTTTAGCTTGCAGATGTGAAAATTGGTACATCGGGAATTTAAACGGGTCGGCCATGCGATTGGGCAGAATAATGTCCATGCTCTGTAAAAACTTCTTCAGATAAACGTTGAAGCTATCGCGGGTTTTAATATCTTCCAGAGTTCGAACGGCGGCTTCGGTAGTGGCATAGCGCTCAGCATCGGTGGCGAGTTTTTGTTTTACCAGCGCTTCGATCTGTTTAACGCCTTTTTCTTCAAACAACTGAATCAAGCGGCGATAACGGCTTTCGAGCACCGGCACTTCGGAGTCGATGCTTTTAAAGCTTTCGAGAATATCAGCTTGGTCTTTACCTGAGTATATCGATAGCGCGTCTTTTAGGTTTTCCGTCAGACCAATATAATCGACGACATAACCCACTGTTTTGTTCGGGTAGGTGCGGTTAACACGGGCGATAGTTTGTAGCAGGTTGTGCTCTTTGAGTTTTTTGTCGATATACATCACTTGTTCAATGGGCGCATCAAAACCGGTGAGCAACATGTCGCATACAATCAAAAAAGCAACGCCGGTTTCTGGCCGTCCACGATCAAATTTCTTCTTAAAGCTTTCAACCGCATCCAATTCACGGGCGGCTTTACGGGCAGCAACAAACACCGCCTTTTCATTGGTGCCATCGGATGAGATCACCACTACCGCTTTTAAGAATCGCACTTGATCGAGCAAGGGTAAATCCTGCTCAGTAGGTTCCTTAGCCTCTTCCGCCGCAATCCAGTGCTCTAGCGCTTTACCGATATAAGTCCGGTAATGAATAGCCGCTTGTTTGGATGAACATACAACCTGCGCTTTAAAGCCACTGGGTAAAATATTACAGATATAGTGAGTTACCAAATCAGTAGCAATTTCTTCAATGCGTTCTTCAGCTTCTAAGATATCTCCAGTGGCGCCGTATTTTTTACGAATGGCCGTCAGCTCTGCTTCACTGCGGTTTTTAAATAAATCTTCGAACTTGGTATCAAAGCCATGTTTATCGTAGATGGCGGTATCGGCAGTTTTACCTTCGTAGAGTATTAGTAAGGTAGCGCCATCATCAACCGCGTCTTGCAGTTTATAAGTATCGATGTAAGGATTTTCCGGGTCGTTGCCAAAACGCTTCCAGGTTGGGTCGCTATGATGATCAGCAATCAATGGCGTACCGGTAAAAGCAATACGAGCGGCATTAGGGAAAGCATCGAATAAATTATCCGAAAGGCTAGCCTGATCCTGACCGCTGCGCTGGGTGCGATGGGCTTCGTCGATAAGTACCAATATTTTTTCCGAGCGGTTGACGACATCAAAGGCTTCAAACACAACCGGCGTGGCGACTTTATACTCCGCTGTAGGTTCGGCGGCCATTAAGGGATAGTCCGCTTGCGGGTCATTAACAGCGCCCCCCTTTACACCCATAATCGCCTTAGCCACATACTCCGGTGTATTACTGTCATCCTCTTCTCTGAATTTATGGATCATCACCATATTCAAGGTCGAGGCATTATCGGCAAGCTTGGCTTGCACCTCGGCCACACTACTAATGCGGTAAACAGTTTCACCAGCGAGTGCGGCGGTTTCGCCCAATTGTTTATCAAGGTCTTTGCGGTCGTTGACCATCAGTACTTTGTAATCTTTTAACGCCGGGTCGCGGCGTAAACGACGTACCAAAAACACCATAGTGATCGATTTACCACTGCCTTGGGTGTGCCAAACAACCCCGGAGCGATCATTACCAGTGGTGCCAGTGCGCATACGTTCCAGCATTTTATGCACGGCGCGGTATTGCTGGTAACGGCAAATCACTTTTATGCGTTGCTTGCCTGCATCCATAAACAAAGTGTAACTGCGGGTGATATCCAACAAACGCTCTGGGTGTAGCATGCCCTGCACTAATTGCTCTTGATTACGGTGCGCCTTGATGGTGTTATCCATATAAGGCGTGGTATTAGGGTGAATGGTTTTCCAGTGGAAGTAGTATTCATCGTTAGAGGTAATGCTACCGTACTTGGCGTCATCCCCATAGCTGGCAATCATCAACTGATTGGTCCAAAACAAGCGTTGCTCGCCTTCTTTTAAACCCGATGCAATCGTATCTTCACGTAAATCGGCGTAACGGCGCAGCTGGGTGATAGCTTGATTCATCGCATCGGAGGTAAAGCTGTTAACATCTTTGCACTCAATCACCACCAGCGGTAAGCCATTCACCAACAGCACAATATCGGGGATGATACACTCTTTAACACCGCCGGGTGTATCAATGCGGTACTGGTTAATGGCGATAAAACTATTAGCCTGCCAATTATCAAAGTCGATGATGTTAACCACCGGGTCTTGCTCGCCGGTTAGCTCATTGCTATCCACCTGCCATTTATACAAGCGGCTTAAAAACGTTTCGTTGGCTTTTAATAAATCGGTAGTATCGAAATGAGAGAAGTCGTCGAACAGAGTTTCTAATTGGCTATCGGTCAGCCAGGGGGTGCCATCTTCAAGGGTATTGAGTGCGCTAACGGCAGTGATGAATTCGTTTTTTAGTAGCACATCACGAAAGCTGGTGCGCAGGCTCAGTGTTGGGTCTTGCGGGATGCCTGCGCCCTGCTCAATCACCTTCCAGCCCATGCTGGATAGTTGGTTTAAAAGTGGCTTTTCTACAAACTGATATTCAGACATTTATTATTGATACTTCCTTGATCAGTATAAAATTAAACCGCAATTTTAAACGTTTCTAATCGCTCCAAAGCAATTGAAATAACCCTGGCATCAAATAATCGAGATTTTCTTTCCCCGCTACCTTTACCTCCCTTCCAATGTACCAAGCCGGATTCCAACTCAGGAACACTTGGTTCAATATTTTCACGGCTTATTAACCAATCAACGGTAGAAAGCAGCTCCATCGCAAAAGGTGACTCAAAACCATCGATTAATTTTGAAGTGCACTCTAACGCTTCAAGATAAGGCTTCATTTCATTACTAGATAAATATGTTTGCAGATAATCTTTCTGTTTATCCTCAAACCAAATAACATCTAAAGGTCCCGCATCACTAATGCGCTTATCGCAATGTAAATAGCTGCCATCCAAACTCTCTAATAGATGGCGCAACCTATCAGCATAGGGGCCATATATATTAGCTTCAAAGCGTAAATCCAGCGGATTATCAGGGGCCATCTTCTCGACAGCCCGCTCAAGAAACCAAGCCAGTTTTTGAACCTCAAGCAAACTACACTCCATGCCCAACACCCAATAACGGCGAATCAGCTCAGCAATCATCGCTCTGGCAGGTGTTAACTTCTTTACACCTGTTCGCTTGGCAACATTTTGATATTTAGTCGTAGGCTCAAAAACAATAATGTCGATATCAGTAAGCTCTGACAGCGCCTTCTCAATTTCAGGCTTAACGTCACTCCATTCCAGCTTGCCGTTACCAGCGCCTAAAGGAGGTATAGCAATAGACTTCACACTGTTAGCAATTAAAAACTGCCTTAAATCCTGAAGCCCCTCGACAATCCACTCCATTTTTGAGGGCGCTCGCCAGTGTTGCTTAGTGGGGAAATTAACAATCCAGCGAGGCCCCATCAATTCACCCGTTTCAGTGACAAACATTTTTCCCGTCTGCACTTCTTTAGCCTTACAGGCCTTTGCGTAATCCGCCATATTTTTGGGGAAGCGCTCTTTGAACATCAACGCAATACCTTTACCCATTACGCCTACGGTGTTGACGGTATTAACAACAGCTTCTACATCGGCATCAAGCAAATTACCTTGTGTATAACGAATCATTAGAAATACCACCCTTTCATTTTATGTATATCAAGTGCTAGCCCACGCTGTGCGACTTGCTGCTCTAGCTGTAATTTTAGCTCATCGGTATAGCAGATAGCGCCTATCAAGCCGGTTACTGGCAGGTGCTTCCAGATTAATGCTTCCGCTTGGTAGCGTTCAATCTTCTCCGGGTCATCAACACTGCGCTGAAAATTTCTGGCCTGCAACAACGACCAATCAATAGCGTCGAGCCTACCCACATCGCTAAAGAACTGCGCGGTGGCCACATACGCATGCCGATCTGAAAAGATAAAGGGATAGCCTTCAGCTACCACTTTATGCAGGGTAGAGACCAAAATTACAATGTCTTCGTTGAGCCGCTGGTGAACCTCACCCCGGCCTGTATAAATGTTATACATCATCGGCGAAAAGGGCGTGAAGTAAAATGGCACATAGTCGCTTAACACCCCACCCGGTTCAATGGGCACGGCTTTGCGGCTGCGTCGGTCAATCAGCTCAGCATTGCCGATATTGACCCAGTTCGGCGCAGCCTCAGTGCTATTCGCACAATGCAGGCCATTTTCCAGAATCCAGGGTAAATTGTCCCGGTGGACAATGCGCCAGATCAAGGCTTTCTCTGGGTTGAGATTCGGGTAATGATTCATTGTATAACTGCCAATATTCGTGGCTTGATATTAAGTTTATCTAAAAATTTCAAGCGCTTATCTCCTATAACTGGCAACTACCCTGACACAGGGGGTACCTATGCCACCAACATTTCAAAGTGCGGCCTTATAACCGCCGCAATGCGACACTGCTGTGCCAGCGCCATTAGTTCATCAACCGTAAAACGCTTATCGCGCCAGCCCTCGCGCAGTGCTTCGAGCGCCACATCCAGCCCCACTTTATTGCGCAGCCGAAAACAGTCCACCACGGTTTTAGCCGGTGAATACACCGCCACCTTAAGCCCTTCAATCTCATGCTGCTCTACCCCCAACTCAAAGGCTGCACCAGAGAAATAGCTATAGCGTACTTTGAGGTAATCAAAAACGGGGGCATGGCTTTTGGCCTTCACCGCCAGCCATACCTGGTGCGGGCTTTGGGTGCCAATCTGGTGAAATGCCAGGGCCGAGAGCAAGCACACCACCCCATTGGGAACCCGGCTTGCCACCAACGCCAACTCGTGATGCTCGGTAACATCAGCATCTGGCAGGCGATAAACACCGCGAGCGATGCGCAGCAGCAGGCCAGACTTTGCCATCCGCGACAAATACTCACGGGGCAAACCCTGCGCTTCGAGGTCTGCCGTCCTGATACTGCCTTGCCTGGCAGCTAGCTCAAGAATTTGACGTTGTGAGCGGGTGGCAGCCATAGAATCTCATTTTTACGTTACTTAATAATAAGTGACGTTATTTTGTGATATTCGTGTGGATTTGTCTAGTTTAAATAACATTAGCTGGTTAAGGCCGAGGTTATCGGTTGATTGAGGAGTGGCTTTTCTACGAATTGGTATTCAGACACTAAACTGCATCCTGCATCTTTTGATCATTAAAATTAGGTTTGGAGAAATTACGATCAATGTACTCAAGAACCTCAATAAATTCTGGCATGTCCTTTAATAGAGACTTTAGGGTTTCAAGCATACCGACCAAATAATCATCAGATATTTTAATTTTCCCAACAGCTATCCCGACCAATAAATCTAGGGTCGCATTATGTTCGCCGACTGATCGCGAACGAGCCAAGCGGATTAAAATGTCAGTGAATTTCCGGCTTAGGTGATTAGGCGTCCTATAATCTACCTCTCCGTCATAAGCACAGCGCCATAAACATGACTGCAACAAAGGGTCATTAAAGCGGCTAAAATTTAGAGGGTCTAAGACAGCGTGCTGATAAACATGAGTGAATAATGACTCTTTGTCAAAATCAGTAAATGGCTTTTCTCTAAGCCCTTGTAAAATCGTACTTATTGTTAGGTATACTGTTGCAGGATTAACTTTATCTGGATCATATCCTGGCTTCCAAAAAGCAAAATCAATATTGAAATTGAGTTTATCTTTAATAGGATTACAACTAACCCCAATAGAGTTAAATATACCTTTAGAGCGCTCTTGGAGAACCTTAGTTCGATCAAACCACAAAGGACTTTTAAAATCCACCTTATCTAAAAATTCAAGCTCGCGATCCCAAGAACTGCTTTCCTCTTGATGACCTATATAAATACGTCTAAAGTTTAAAAACTGATATTTTAAACTCCTCGGCCCCAACACCAAGCTCTTTTCAAAACTATCAAAATCCCTTTTTGTATGAGGTGTAGCAAAAGGAGCAATAAAAACACGTTGCGCATCATGCTTTATCAGCCTCAAATCACTATTCAATTTAATAAAGCTGTGGCCTCTCGTAATTACAGGAGACAAAGCGATTATTAACCTACTTTTCTCAAGGCTGCCAATATCATTTATATCAACTTCTACAACATCCTCACAACTTAAAATAGCAACCAAATCATTATATAAAAGTTTACTTGCCTTATCTTTAAAATCATAAATCACATAACAGGAAGATGATGGAACATACCACTGAACCACGTCTTCCAACCAACTGAGGTAACCCTTTCTCAGTTCAGATTCTTCGTTATGAAAGCAATTAAAATCAAAGAATACCGAGCGCAATCTATTAGACTGCTTCTTATAGACACAAAAACTATTTACTTGATTTATCGGCTCAATAAAAGTTGATATGGCTGATACACCATGAACCTTTCGCAACAATACTTGATTCGGCTCTTCAACCTGAGCAGTAAAATTTTCACCGATTATTTGCACAGAAACTTCAGACCCAGTATTTCTCTCCCTATTATGGTAGTCAGAAAATCGAGATATATTAACAACAATCTGATCACCTGGTTTCATAGGCTCTTCCTGGCATCCCCTCGCCGTATAGGAAAGACTCTCTTGATCATACTGTGTATCAGAATACGACAATAAAGTTACAATTTGATCATGCCCTAAACCATCCCAAACCTTATAAATATCTCTACCCATACTATTTGTTCGAGAGGCCGATATTATGACCCATACATCGTTTTTTATATCCGGTATACACGTTTCATACCCCACTGTTTTTTTATCACCATAGGACTGAAAACTGTGATATTTAACTCTTCTACATGAATCGCCATTAAATTTTTTTATGTAATATATTAAGGGCTCAATAAAGATCGCTATGCCAGATGTATCAATCCATATATTCTGAATAAGATTCTTATTTTCTCGTTTTGGCCGATGGGCCAGTAATGTGAATGCTACAAATTGATTTTCGGAGAAGCCAACAGCCAACTCTGAAGCCTTCATAAATTCATTAAATTTCTGCTTAGAGGGTTTTTCAAATATTGTCCCTGGCGGAGACTTCAAAATAACCTGATCCTTTCGTTTTTCTACAAGATTCAACAAACCTCTTTGAATAACAATAGTTTTTAAGACGACTTTTCTATCAGCTATTGACTCCACATTATCTACAACCCGGTAAAATAAACTAAGATCTGCATAACCATCAAAACTGACAAAACTTATTTGCTCAGACCTTGTCGCACGATCTGCATTACTTAAAATACGATCACCAGAATGAATAAATGACAAAATCTCATTTTCAATATACTTAGGATAAAGAAATACTAATTCTTTATAAGGCTGGTTCCGCTTTTTCAAAATAGCATCAATTTCATCACCGTACTCCGAATCATCCCCTTCCAGCTGACCTGAAAATATTACCAACAACTTATCCGGCCCATCATTAATTTCAAAATCAAACATCTCGACGGACCTCCTTATCAATATCTACTAGAGGTATAACGATATTAAAGGAAACTCCCTCAACAAAAACACCAGCTTTACTTACATCACTATTAGAAATAGTTACTGAACCAACCCCATCAAAGTAGGAGCGCGAGACTGCCACAGTACCTGTACGCAAACGAAACCAACCACGCAACTTCCTTAAGTCAGTTAAAACATGAGTCAAGCCAGACCCATCAGCATCATTAGGGCTAGTTGACTTATTTTTCTCAAAACATTCTACAACCGCCTCTACCTCTTCCTCAAAAGTTAAGTCAGCTTTATGCTTACCTGTCCATCGGCGAGCATACCCAGGTCCGGCGTCAACAATAGTTATATCAAGAACAGGGAGATTTCTTTTATGAGTAACCATCCACTTGGTCCACTCTACGGAAAAAAGTGCCATCCCTTTTGTACCACCCCGCACTAATTTTGATAGCCGCTCTGGTGTTACATCTACAGAATTGTAAATAACACCCCTAAAATTCGTTGGCAAAACATCCCCAACTTCATTTTCTCTCGCATGTTTATGAGTATTATCAAACAGCTCTCTCACAATCTCGGATACATTACCTTTAATACCATCGACAAAACTACTCCGCTGAGACTGGGGGACAACAACAGCTAAGGAGTCATCGGTAAGCTTTCTGAAACCCTTTTTACCTATCACTTCTTTTTGATTGTAAAAAGGGTTGTTATATTCCTTGCTTGCCCCCAAGGACTTAATAGATGGAATTGCAACATACAAACCTTTATATGCGTCTTTATAGTTACCAGATATAACTTTTTTTACTCGCTCAAAGGCTTTACTAAGCGCAATTTCACTAGGCACTTCTATTTTCTTACTGCTTGTTAACACCTGGTCAGCTAAGCGCAAAGCGCAAATACCATAGAAAGTAGAACTTAAATCTTCAAAAGCATCAGCAATAGGCTCATCGGCGTAGGAGTGCAATATGTTGTCACCTTCGTTATTACGAAGCCATGTCGCCAACAACTGGCACACCAAACCCTCAAGGCCAAAAACACCCTTTTCTTGAAGATTATTAGGTAATCGTAACCTTAATTTTTTATTAACTTCAAAAACAGTAAATGCTTTCTCTATATCTCTAAAGTTAGAATTCTTTGTCAGCGAAAAGCTTTCCATATTAATTCACTCTTACTTTTCCTGTTAGAAGGTCTTGCATAAGGCCTTTTTTAACTTCTCGATACTTGATTAACTCCGAACGATATTTGCAAATATTATTATGCAAAGACAAAAGCTGTGCCCCTATAAGCGACTGCTCACCTACCGACGATGGGACAGCAATCTTAAGCCGCTTGAAATACTCCAAACCTATTGTTGGTATAGTGCTACCCATGGCAATATTTTCAAAACTTGGCTTCATGTATTGAAGCCAAAAATATAAGAAGTACCGATCAGCGTTTTTACCACACCTCCATGCCATAAAGTGCTGACTGACCGCCATCACATCGCCAAGGATTGCACTCTTACCAATTCCAGCATCTCGTGACAAAATTACCGTTCCTTCTGGGTGCTTAGTCGCCGAAGAATTTGCCAAACCTAGATCACTGACTTCCTTATCAGTCTTGTATATATACAAATTATCTAGCTTACGGGAGTCTGCTAGAGAAACCCACTTAACCCCTCCATTCCAATATTCCGGGAAAGATTTACTTGGTGTATGTCCGCTCCCTCTTGTCGCGTAGCTATCCATTAACACCACCTCCCACTCCTTCGGCACCCAACCCAGTTTGGTTTGTTTATACAACTCTGGGGCTTGTTCAACAGGCGGGCGGAGTTGGCCGTGATTGGGGTTGGTGTCGGGTGTGCCGCTGAGGTCGATGCCACGGGTGAAGAGATCGGCCATCATGCCTTGTTTGATGGCGGTGTATTTGTCGATCAGGGCTTGCGTTTTTTCGATTAGGTTGTCGACGGTGGTTAGGATTTTGGCGATTTTTTTTTGTTCGCTATACTCTGGCGTATGAAATTCAATTCGGTATAGATAATCACGACTAATGCTAGGAACACCAGTGGCTTCATTAAGTTTTGCTAAATCGTAATTATCTAAACAATAGTAAAGCCACTTTGGATAAACATCGTCTTTGGCTAGAGTAGCGTAGGCAGTGTCGATTACCCAATACTCCCCTTCTACATAGGTTGGTTTATCTAGCGTACCTTTTCGAGCAACGATCACACCCTCTTTGTCAAAAAGCTTGTCGTTCGCAAAACCAACTAAACCGCCCGTACCATAGACTGGGTATTTTCCTTGCACATCCCTAACTTCGTTCGGAGATTTACCGTACTCTACAGTTGCTAGATCTTGGAGTGCTCTATTCATACCCCAGCTCCGTCATAAACCCATCCAGCAAAGCCGCTTCAGTATCCCGCGCCCCTACAATATCCTTCACCGTCACCGCATATTTATTATGCAGGTTTTCCACAGCTTTCACCAAGCTGCTGGTAATGGCCCGTATATAGGCGGAATAATCGCCTTCCAGCTCTTGCTTAAAGCGTGCTTCAATTAAGGCTTTGGCATCTTCACTGCTAATTTTTAAACGCGCGGCTTCGACCAGTTCATCTTTCTTTTTCTCGGCGTCTTTTAAACCGGCTTTTAAGTCTTTGAGTTCTTGTTCCAGCGCGGTGTGTTGGGCGAGCTTTTCGTCGATGTTATTGATGGCTGTGGTTAGTTTTTCAATTTGTTGCTCAAGGGTTTTTGCTCTGGTTGGGTCTTCTTTCTTGGCAAACTTAAGCTGTTTTTTTAAATCACTGCGCTGGCCGTTGCGATCTTTTTTATCGGCCTTGAGTTGTTTGACTTGGTCTTTGGGGAGTATGCCGCTGGCATCTTCAGCTGAACCCTCGCTTGCATCTTCACTGGCGGTCGCTCCCGACATCCTGTCTCCCGCGACACTTGAACATCCCTGTTCATCGTCTTCGTCACCACTTTCATCCGCAGCGGTAAACCGTGCTTCAAGTTCGTTGATGCGGGTTTGGTCTTTTTGCAGGTTGGCTAACACATCGGGGAATTGCGATTGCAGGATTTCCTCATCGGGAATCAGTTCGGCATTCCAGCCGCTGTTGGCGATGGATTTTAAATCGGCCTCTTGCTGTTTGAAGTTGTTGGCCATGGCGCCGCGTATTTGGTAAATGGACAGCAGTTGTTGTGGCAGCAAGGCATCGACAATGCTGTTAAGGGCATCGCGGCGCAGGGCGAATACACCTTTGGAACCGGCCAGCGAATCGCCCAATTGATAAAACTCCGGCGTGAAGGTGTTGTGCCACCACAGTTCCAGTGCGGTGTGCAGGGCCTGGTGTTTGGCTTGCAACTGCGGGTGGCTTTCGATCAAGGTTTTGATTTGCGCTTTGTCGGTGATGGCGGCGCTGAAATCGCTGTAGCTTTCATTGTTGCTGCTTTGCCCGTCTTTATTTGCGCCCTTATTTTTAGTGCGGGCTGTAAATAAGGCTTGTTTTAACGCCGGGTAGTTTTGCCAATGGCTGGCCAGTGCGTCGATTTCGCGATTGGGTACACCGCCGTTTAAATGGGCGCGCACGTCGTGGGGCTCGGGTGCGGGGCTGTTATCGACGTAGCGGCGGATGTTGAGGTTAAATTGCTCGGCGGCGAGTTCTTCGATGCTAACAGCGCGGCCATATTTGGCAACTTCTTCACCGCCTTGGGCTAAGGCTTTATAGACATGGGTGATTTTTTCAATGTCTTCCGGACGCAGGCAGTTTTGGTTTTTGCCTTCTTTGTATTCTCGGTCGGCATTGATAAACACCACGTGCTTGCGTTGGCTGGCGGCATTTTTATTTACCACCAACACACAGGCGGGAATGCCGGTGCCGTAGAACAAACCCTGGGGTAAACCGATCACGGCTTCGAGCACGCCGTCTTCAATCATTTTTTGGCGGCACTGGCGCTCTTCCCCACCCCGGAACAATACGCCGTGGGGCATGACTACCGCCATACGGCCGTTTTGTTTAAGGCTAGCCATCATATGCTGCACAAACATGAGGTCGGCTTTTTTACCACCTTCGGGTAGCCAGGTGTGAAAGCGGCTGGTGTGGGTCATGCCGCTCTTTTGGTAGTTTTGCGAAAACGGCGGATTGGCGATCACCCGATCGAAGGTGCGGATCTCGCCGTCTTTGCTGACGTGCTGGGGTTTGGCCAGGGTGTCTTCGTTTTGGATGTTGGCACCACCGGCAGCGTGCAAAATCATATTCATCTTGCAGATAGACCAGGTACCGTCGTTGCTCTCTTGACCAAACAGGTGCACGTTGCGGGTGTCGCCACCGGTTTCTTCTACATACTGTTTGCTTTGAATCAGCATACCGCCGGAGCCACAGGTGGGGTCATACACCTCGTGACCTTCACCGGGCTCGATCAACTCCACCAGTAAGCGCACCACTTCGGCGGGGGTATAGAACTCACCGCCTTTTTTACCGGCGCTATCAGCAAAGTATTTGATCAGGTATTCGTAAGCCGCACCTAACAAATCAGGAAATTCAAAGTGATCATTGGCCAGCGGGATGCCGTTAAAGTGCTGGATAAACGACACCAGCACTTCGTCGGACATGGGCTTTTGGCCCACCTTACGATTGAAGTTGATGTGCTTGAGTACGTCTTGCAGGCCCTTTTCGGTGTTATCGTCTTCGAGTGCGGCCAGGGCTTTGTTGAGTTCAGTGCCGACATTTTCTTTGATGTGCTGAATGGTTGCCCAGCGGGCGCGCTCGGGGACGAAGTAGGCGTATTGGGTTTTGTCGGCAAGCAGTAGCTCGATATCGTCGGTATCGTGGCCTTCGGCTGTTAGTTGCTTGCGCTGTATATCGCGATCGGCTTCAAATTGATCGGACATGCGTTTTAGGAACAACATGCCGAAAATGTATTCTTTGTATTCGGAGGCATCCATTTTGCCGCGTAGGATGTCGCAGGCTTTGAATAAGAGCGATTCTAGTTTGGCTAGGGTTAGTTTTTGTTGGGCCATTAAGTAATTACTGCCTGAATTGTTCTTCACGATGAAATGCTAAGTAAGCTTGGTGCTCTGGCTGATAATGAACAGTCATTGAAGCCTTAAGACCTAACACTGAATAATCTTCTAATTGTTCTGATATGCGTATTTTGCCCGACTCTTCAAAGGTTATATACCCCAGGTCAAACACCTTATCTAAATTAGGTAAAAGTAATAAACCATTAAAGGGATCAAGCCGTTCTTTATGCTCAGACTTTGACCAAGGCTTGATATGCGAAGCCACTAAAAACCGTGTATTGGGATAATGCGTTAATGCACAGCCCTGCCAATATTCAATCAAGCTTTTACGAAATTGGCCTTGGCCGATGCGGGTGGTAATAAGAGTGGATTTTTCTGTTTCGGTGATGCTGCTATCGCTGAGGATTTGATCAATATCATCGGTAATGATTTGATCGGTTGCATCTTCCAAGTAGAGGGCATACTGCTTTAAAGCGGCACTGTACATGCCTTTGCCGGTGGTGTTGCGCTGCTGGAATATCGGGAGCTGTATAATTTGTTCGCTGATAGCGTTGAGTTGGGCCGGGGCTTGTAGTTCGATCAAACTGGTTTCAATCAGCCCTGCATCCCTAGCCCATTGGCTGATAGATTTATCAATCGCCTGTACGTAGTTTTTAGCTGTTTTTTCAGACTTGCCGATTTGCAGTAACCACTGCTTGAAATTACTGCTGCTCAAACTCGCATACTCCGTTATTTCGCGAGCTTCCTAATTGGCTATTCCTTTGCCGTGATTAAACTCCTTTTCTAAGTGAGCGATCCCCTTCTGCCCACTCTTTCCGTTAGGAAACACTATGAAGTGTGAACTAGACCACAGAATACCCGTACATGCAATCATGCTTTAGGTATAAAAATCCACAAAATCATAAGGTTGCTGAGCAAAATTAACCCAATAACTCAGTAAGGCGGCACGAGAGAGAATTCCACACGGTAGCCAAACAATGAAAGGGGGTATAACTATTAATGGCTAACAACAATACTTATAAATGATCCAGGCTCTGCTCGATGATTAGGCTTTCTAACTCCTGCATTGTAGATAGCTGCTTTTGGTTAGCAATGCGCTGCAGCGCTTTAATAGTTTCATAACTATCAGCGCTTCCCTCGGTTTCGCAAAACGCTTTAAGCTCACCCGTATCAATTGGATGATTGAGCATCACTGCTAGTGCTTGAACTGTATTTGAAAAGTCGCTCATGTCATGGCCTCACCGGGATCAGCGGCTTACCCGCCTGCCGAGGTCGACTCCGAACCATGGTAAGCTCTTTTTGGATACTGGCAGGATAAGCTGCGAGTGCATTTTTAATCAATTCTTTGAGGGCGGCTAAGAACGGGTATCGTGGGTTAAGCTGATACTCTCTTAACTTCCCCACCAAGTGACTGGCGACAACGCCGTCTTGCTCTAACCGAGCTAGTTGTTTTTGGATGGCGTTCTGCGACAAGCCGAAAAACTCCGCGATGGCCTTGCCGTAACCTGACTCCCGAACAACGAGATAAATCAGGATTTTTTCCTGACTCTCTGCACGTAATATACCTTTTAGAACAAACATAGGATCCAATCCAATAAAACCATATCATGGTTAATATATACCATAATATGGTTTTTAACCGCGTAGCGTAAATCTCGGGGGCTTGCCCCCGAGCTGGATAGCGTACAATGGCATTAGCCATTGTGAGGTGTCCCGTTCATGGAGTTACAGAGAAATACGCATCATGTTTACCGA
>Ga0172382_10007009_pt1 | contig 16143 bp, 11 predicted proteins | sample Leawel138RmetaG_FD_122245 | JGI IMG/M metagenome (GOLD analysis project Ga0172382, IMG submission 122245) | Leachate microbial communities from a municipal landfill in Southern Ontario, Canada - Leachate well 138R metaG | ecosystem: Engineered > Solid waste > Landfill > Unclassified | place...
CACCCGCCGCATCGCCGGCTCGGGCAGCGCCAGCAGGTCGGTCCGGCTGCCGTCCGGCCGGGCGAGCCTGATCGAGCCGCCCTCGATCCGCCCGCCCGAGCCGCCGACGAGGCGCATGATCGAGAGGCTGGTGATGCTCTTGCCCGACCCGCTCTCGCCCACCAGCCCGAGGGTGCGGCCATGCGGGATCGACAGGCTCACGTCATCGACCGAGACCACCTTGCCGTCGCGGGTGTCGAACACGGTCCGCAGGCCGGCCACCTCGAGAAGCGGGGCGTCCGTCACCATCAGCTCCTCCGCACCCGCGGGTCGATCCAGCCGTAGAGCAGGTCCACGATCAGGTTGACGACGATGTAGATGAAGGCGGACAGCAGGATGAACGACTGCACCACCGCGTAATCCTGCCGGGTGATGCCGTCGATCACCAGCGTCCCGATCCCCGGCCAGGTGAAGATCTGCTCGACCAGCACCGAGCCGCCGAGAAGCTGGGCAAGGATCAGCCCGCCCGCGGTCAGCGTCGGCAGAAAGGCGTTCGGCAGGATATGCCGGAAATGGACCCCGACCGGCCGCACGCCCTTGGCCTGAAGGACGGTCACGAACGGCTCGTGCACGACATCGAGCAGGTTGGCCCGCAGGAGCCGCACCAGATAGCCGAACGGCCCCAGCGCCAGCGCGATCCCCGGCAGGGTCAGGTGCCAGAGCGCGGTCAGGGCCTTGCCGGGGTCGCCGGCCAGCAGGTGGTCGATGGTGAAGAACCCGGTCACCAGTTCCGCCGGCACCGGGCCGCGCCCGGTCGGGCCGGGGAACCAGCCCAGCCGCTCGAAGAACAGCATGAGCAGCAGCAGCGAGATCCAGAACGGCGGGATGCCCACGCTCACGAAGGACAGCGCCCTGAGCACCCCGTCGAGCCCGCGCGAGCGGCTGTAGCTGACCAGCACGGTCAGCAGCACCGCCGCGACGAAGGCGGCGACAAAGGCGAACAGCGCCAGCTCGCCCGAGGTCGGCAGCCGGTCGACGATCAGCGGCAGCACCGGCTTGCCGGCCCCGTAGGAAAAGCCCCAGTCGCCGCGGAAGAAGTTGGTGATATAGTCGAAATACTGGATGATGACCGGCTTGTTGAGCCCCATCTGGGTGCGGACCTCGTTCAGCACCGCCTCCGAGGCGAAGGGGCCGGCGATCAGCCGCGCCGGATCGGTCGGCAGCGCGCGCAGGATCACGAAGGCGATCGCCGAGGCCCCGATCACCGTCAGCGCCGCGGACAGCAGCCGCTCGGACAGGAAGCGCAGCATCCTCTAGGCTCCGACGCCGGAGCGGGGGTCGTAGATGTCGCGCAGCCGGTCGGCGATCATGTTGCCGGCCACCGCCAGCGCGAAGATGCCGAGGCCCGGAAACACGCCCAGCCACCATTGCCCGGTGAGCGAATAGGTCAGCCCCTCGGTGATCATCGCGCCCCATTCCGGCACCGGCGGCTGGATGCCGAGCCCGACGAAGCCCAGCGCGGCCATGGTCATGATCGAGAAGGAAAAGACCGAGGATGCCTGGATCAGCACCGTCGACAGGGTCTGCGGCAGGATGTGCAGGCGGATCAGCCGCAGGTTCGAGGCCCCGAGCGCGCGGGCGCTCTCGACATACATCATGCCGCGCAGGCGCATCACCTCGCCCCGCAGCAGGCGGTGATACCAGGGGATCGCGGCGAGGACGACGCCGATCATCGCCGACATCGTGCCCGCGCCCAGCCCGATCGCCACCGCCATGGCAAGGATGAGCGGCGGGAAGGCGAGGATCGCATCCATGATCCGCGACAGGACCAGATCGACCCAGCCGCCGACCAGCCCCGCCAGCAGGCCCAGCAGCCCGCCGATGAGGGTGCCGACCAGAGTGACCGCCAGCGCCACGCCGACCGAGACCTGCGCCCCCCACATGAACCGCGCGAGCACGTCGCGGCCCACGTCATCGGTGCCCATCGGATGGGCCGCCGAGGGCGGTGCGAGTGAGTTGAGGAGATCGACCCTGACCGGATCGGCCCGCCACAGCAGCGGGCCGAACACCGCCACCAGCACCAGGACCGACAGGATCACGATGCCGATCAGCATCTCGGGGTCGCGGAGTATCTGCTTGAGCATGCGGGGCAATGGCCGGTCTTTCCGTCGACTTCGGTCTGTCGGCCGCGCCCCCGGGAGAATGGGGGACGCGGCCGCCTCGCCTTCTGCCTGCCGTTCAGGCGAAGGCGTGGGGGTAGTGCCTGCGGGCGAAATCCTCGGTGATGTAGCCTTCATCGAGGTCGCGCTGCACGGCTTCGACCGGGCGATCCTTCGGATCGCCATAGCCGCCGCCGCCGCCGGTCCGCATGTTCAGCACCGCATCCTTGGGCAACAGGAAATGCGTGGCCTTGGCGATGCTGTGCACCGTCCCGTCCGGCATGGTCGCATGGCAGGCATTCGGCCGCGCCTCGCCGCCGCCCATCAGGCCCCAGGGGGCGTTCTCGGACCGCTCGACCACCGTGGTCACCAGCGTGTCCTCGGTCATGCGGATATCGAGGTTGAGCCCCGGCCCGCCGCGCCACTGGCCGGGCCCGACCGAATCCGGGGCCAGCGACAGCTGGTCGATGATCCACGGGTTGCGGTGCTCCCAGACCTCGGCCGGGGTGAAGCGGGTCGCGGATTCGGCGATATGCAGCATGATGCCGCCGTCGCCGCCGTGCCACGCGCCCTGCCCGACCGGCAGCGGCGTCCCGTCCGCCCAGGGCTGGCCGGACTCCTCGCGCTGGCCCCAGGCCACGATCGAGCAGATGCAGCCGCCCGAACAGGCCGGCACCGCCTTGGACATCGCGTTCGAGATCGCGTTGTAGATCACTTCGATCGCCTGCAGCGCCGGCCATCCGTAGATGAAGGACGGCGCCGGCGGCAGCGGATGGAACATCGAGCCGGGCCGGGTGATCACCTTGAGCGGGCGGAAATGCCCCTCGTGCGGGGCCTCGCCATAGCCCGCGAGCATGGTGATCGCCACCCGGCTGGCCGAGATCGTCGAGGGCAGCGGCGAGTTCACCGGCCCCGCCTGCTCGTACGGCACGCCCGAGAAATCGAGCACCACGTCCGAGCCCTTGACCTCGAGCACGATCTCGAACGGCACCCGGTCGGTGGTGATGCCGTTGTTGTCCATCTCGCCGTGGCCGACATAGCGGCCGTCGGGGATCTTCTCGAAATACGAGCGCACGATCCGCTCGCCGTGGTCGAACATGTCGTCCACCGCGGCCAGATAGGTCTCGAGGCCGAAGCGGTCGACCACCTCCAGCAGCGACCGCACCCCCACCCGGCAGCCGGTCACCTGCGCGTCAAGGTCGCCGCGCACCATGTGCGGCACCCTCGTGTTGGCCATGATCATGCGGAAGATGTCCTCGTTCAGGACATTCTCGCGGTAGATCTTCACCCCGGGGAAGATCACGCCTTCCTGGAACACATCGGTCGTGTCCGTGCAGTAGGGGTCCTTGGCCGCGATATCGAGCCAGTGGCCCTTGATCGCGGTATAGCCGATCAGCTCGGTGTCGCGATGGAACACCGGCATGATGATGACCATGTCCTGCGGATGCGAGCCGGTGCCGAACGGCCAGTTGTAGATCAGCGCATCGCCCGGCTTCAGGTTCCCGGGCCCGCCGTTGTTCTTCACCGCCTCGTCGATGCAGAACGACAGCGTGCCCATGAACAGCGGCAGCGACGGCGCCTGCGCCAGCATCCGGATGTTGCGGTCGTAGATCGCGACCGCGAAATCGAGGACCTCGTAGATGATCGGCGAGAACGAGGTGCGCACCAGCGCCCGCTTCATCTGGTTGGCGGCCGAGTTCAGCGCGTGGCGGATCACCTCGGTAGTGATCGGATCGGCCCGGTCCTCGGTCTGGCGGCCGAACATCCCGGCGTTGTGGGTGACGGGTTCGTGTTTTCTGACCATGGCTTACACCGTCCGTTCCAGAATGAGTTCGCCGGCCTGGCCGACCGAGATGGACCACTCCACGTCCACATAGGTCGTGCAGGTGTCCTCGATGATGATCGCCGGGCCCGGGGTGCTGCCGGTGAGACGCCCGCGCGGGAGAATCCGGAACGGCACCCGTTCCTTGCGCTCGAAGGACCAGACCTGCATCACCCGGTCGTCGGCCCCGTCTGCCCGGCGCGGCGTATAGCTGAGCTCGCGCCGCGGCAGCGGCACCATGGTGCTGGCCCGGATCGACACCAGCTCCACGTCCTGGTTCATCGTGCCGCCGAAGGTGCGGGCATATTCGCTGACGAACCGCTCGAGCACCGCCGGCTCGGCTTCGGCCAGCGCCCGGTCCGCGACCGCGACCTCGATCGAGAGCGTATGCTCCTGCCCCTTGTAGCGCAGGTCGAGCCGCGCCGATTTCACCGAGCTCTCGGCATGGGTGGTGCTGCGCTCGGCCAGTGCGGCGAACAGTTCGGCCAGCACGGAATTGACCGTGGCGAAGGCGCCGGGCACGAGGTCCAGCACCCGGGTCCGCGCCGCCGACTGCACCATGTCGGCGCCCAGCAGCCCCCAGGCCGAGAAGTTCCCGGCCAGCGGCGGGATGATGATGTGGTTGATCTTCAGCTCGTCGGCGAGCAGCGTGCCCAGCAGCGGCCCCGCGCCGCCGAACGGCGCCAGCGTCATCATCCGCGGGTCGAGCCCCTGGTCGAGCGAGATTTCCCGCATCGCATTGGCCATGGACGAGGACGAGATCTGGAGGATGCCGGCCGCGGTCGCCTCGGTGTCCTGGCCGATATGGGTGCCGACGCTGTCGATCGCGGCCTTCGCCCGGTCGATGTCGAGATGGATGCCCGAGGCGAGGTCGCCCGGCCCCAGCATTCCCAGCCAGGCGGCCGCGTCGGTCATCGCCGGCTCGGTCCCGCCCTTGCCGTAGCAGGCCGGCCCCGGCACCGCCCCCGCCGAGCGCGGCCCGACCCGCATCAGCCCGCCCGCGTCGATATGGGCGATCGAGCCGCCGCCCGCGCCGATCGAGCGCACGTCGACCCAGGGCGACTGGATCGGCATGTTGTCGATCATGCCCTCGAACAGCACCTGCGGCTGGCCGTCGAGCACCAGCGCGGTGTCGAACGAGGTGCCGCCCACATCGGCGGTGATGAGCTGCTGCACCCCGAGCATCTTCGCCAGTTCCGACGCCCCCTGCGCGCCGCCGACCGGGCCGGACATGATGGTCTCGAACGGCCGGTCCTCGGCCTCGGCAAAGGTCATCGAGCCCGAGCCGGAGCGGGTGATGAGCGAAATCCCCCCGAAGCCCAGCTCGCGCAGCTTGCCGTCGAGGCGGCGCAGATAGTTGGCCATCCGCCCGCGCACGAAGGCGTCGATGCAGGTGGTCGAGGTGCGTTCGTATTCCCGATACTCGCCGGAAATCCGGTGGCTCAGGGAAATCCCGCCCTCGAAGCCGGCGGCGCGGATCAGTTCCTCGACCCGCAGCTCATGCGCCGGATTGGCATAGGAGTTGATGAGGCAGACCGCGATCGCGTCGACCTCCTCCTCGATCAGCCGCGCGACCGCTGCCCTGACCGAAGCCTCGTCGAGCGGCGCATGCTCGGCACCGGACCCGAGCATGCGCCCCCCGACCTCGAGCCGGAGGCGACGCGGCACCAGCGGCACGGTCTGCTTCCAGAACAGGTTATACATCTCGGCCCGGTCGCCCCGGCGGATTTCCAGCACATCGCGGAACCCCGCCGTGGTGATGAGCCCGACCTTCGACCCCCGCCGCTCGAGCAGCGCGTTCAGGCCGACCGTGGTGCCGTGCAGGAAGAATTCCGCGCTGTCGATGATCGCCTGCGGGACATGTTCCCGGATCGCGGCGACCACGCCCTCCTCGGGGGCCGAGGGAACGGTCGGAACCTTGCCCTCGACCGTCTCGCCGGTCGTCTCGTCGAAATACACGACATCGGTGAAGGTGCCGCCGATGTCGACACCGATTCGAGTTGCCATATCCCTGATTTCCCTGAATTTCCTAGTTTGCGGCCCAGTAGCGGTAATCGGGCAGCGGCGCGAAGGTGAATTCGGTCACCGCATCGCTCAGCACCACCACCGGCTTGTCCTCGTAGATCGGGATCTTCGGGAACGCCTCGCGCCACTGGACGGTGATCTCGTCCATGATCGCCTGCCGCACCTCGGGGTCGGACGAGGCGCGCATCTCGTTGATCCTGTCGGTCGAGCCGTCGAGGCAGGTATCGGTGAGATTGAACGAGATGCCGCACAGCAGGTCGTAGCCCCAGTAATAGCCCACCTCGAAGATGCCCGGCCCGTCCAGCCGCATGAAGGCCGGCACCTGATGGCCCTGGGTGAGGTCCTGGAACTCGGCCGCCGGGGCGATGTTGATCGCAAGGTCGATGCCGATGTCGGAGAAGGTGGATTGCAGGATGGTGGCAAGCTGCTGCTGCGCCGCATCGCCCTCCTGGATCGTGACCACGGCCGGCACCGGCACCGGCAGGCCGCTCTCCTCGACCAGCGCCCGGGCGCGGTCGAGATCCATCGACAGCGGTGCGCTGAGCTCGGAGTTGAAGCCCGGCAGCGAGGGCGGGATCGGCCCGTAATAGGCGGTCCCCCAGCCATAGGCCACGCGGTCGATGATGTCCTGATAGGGCACCGCAAGCGCCGCCGCCTCGCGGATCAGCGGATTGTCCCAGGGCGGCATCGTGTTGTTGGTGAACAACTGCTGCACGAACGGGTTGGAATAGGCCAGCACCCGGGTTCCGGCATTGCCGACCAGCGAATTCGCGGCCTGTTTCGACAGGTCGAAGGTGATGTCCGCCTGCCCGGTCCGCGCCTGCAGCAACAGCGTCGGCGCCGCCGAGATCCAGTTGACGGTGATCGCCTCGGAACGCGGCGCCTCGCCGGCGAAATCGGGATTCGCCACCATCCGCGCGTTCTGGTTGGGCGAATAGGATTCGAGGACGAACGGCCCGGAAGCGGCGACATTGGCCGACATCCATTCGTTCGGCGCACCGGGGGTCACGCCGCCGTTGGCCTCGATCAGCGCCGGATCGACGATCGAGCCGGCATGGGTGGCCAGGTCGCCCAGCATGTTGCCGTTCGGCCGGTTCAGAACCAGGCGCAGGGTCAGGGGATCGACCGCCTCGATCGCCTCGATGATGAGCGGGTCCAGATGCCCGTCGGTCAGGAAGAAGGCCCCGCAGCCGGCCATGTCCAGCACCCGCTGGAGCGAATAGCGCACCGCCTCGGCGTCGATCGGTGCGCCCGAGGCGAAGGTGAAGCCGTCCTTCAGGTGGAAGGTATAGACGAGGCCGTCGTCGCTCAGCTCCCAGCTCTCGGCGAGATAGGGCTCGATCACCCCGTAGTCGACCTCGCGGGTGCCCTCGACGCTTTCCCTCGTGCCGTGCTGCACCAGCCGCACATAGAAGTTCTGGAGGAAGCTGATCTCGGACAGGCCGCAGGCCCAGGCCGGATCGAGGGTCGATGGCGCGACACCCGCGTTGACGACCAGATCGTCGGCCGCCGCCTGCACCGCGAGCAGCGAGATGCCGGTTGCCAGCACCAGGCCGGCCGCGCCGCGCGGGGCGAATCCCCCGGACTGTCGCATCTTGCTCATGAGAGCTCCTTTCAGGAACGGGATTGCAAGGCACCTGCCCGCCGGAACACGGCAGGATCGACATGGTTTTGGAAATTTATTTTCCGATAGGTCAAGATTACTACATGACTCGTCAAACCTGTCAACATTTGGTTTGCCTGCCGGCGGGACGGCCCGCTTGCCCCTGCGATCCGGGTGACGGCAGCAGGCGCCGAATGGGCATTATTCAAGTTATATCATGTCATTACACAAACCGTCCTCGCCAGTCGCCCGAGCCCGGGCCCCGGTGCTTGCCAGCTTCCGTCCCACACTCTAGAATTTTCCGATAATGAAATCCCCCGAACCGGAGGCCCTTCCCGGCATGACGATGCAGGTGCGATACGACGATCTCGTGGATCTGCTGGCCGGCATCCTGCGCGGCGTCGGCGCCTCGGCCGATGTCGCGCGGCTGATCGCCGGCAACTGCGCGGCCTGCGAGCGCGACGGATCGAAAAGTCACGGCGTCTTTCGCATGCGCGGCTATGTCAGCACGATCCGCTCGGGCTGGCTCGACCCGGCCGCGGTGCCGGTGGTCGAGGATGCGGGCGCGGCCTTCGTCCGGGTCGATGCGCGCAACGGCCTTGCCCAGCCGGCGCTCGCGGCGGCCTTCGACCTCGTGTCCCGGCGCACCGCCGAGGCCGGCGCCTGCGTCCTCGCAATCCGCAACTCGCATCATTTCAGTGCGCTCTGGCCGGATGTCGAGGTCTTCGCCGAACGCGGGCTGATCGCGCTAAGCGTCGTCAACTCCATGGCCGTCACCGTGCCGGTCGGGGCCCGCCGCCCGGTGTTCGGCACCAATCCGGTCGCCTTCGCCGCCCCGGTCGCGGGGCGGGCGCCGTTCGTCTTCGACATGGCGACCTCGGCCTGGGCGCATGGCGACATCCAGCTCGCCCGGCGCGAGGGGCGGCAACTGCCGCCGGATGTCGGCCTCGACCGCCACGGCAACCCGACCACCGATCCCGGGGCGATCCTCGACGGCGGCGCGCTGCTGCCGTTCGGCAGCCACAAGGGCTCGGCGCTGTCGATGATGATCGAGCTTCTGGGCGCCGCGCTGACCGGCGGCAAGTTCTCGACCGAGGTCGACTGGTCGGGCCATCCGGGCGCGGTCGTGCCCCATACCGGCCAGTTCTTCATGATTCTCGATCCCGCGCGCGCCGGCGGGCTGCCCTTCACCCAGCGGGCGGCCGAGTTCACCCGCACCCTGCGGGCCGCCGGCCTGTCGCTGCTTCCCGGCGAGCGCCGCCATCGCAACCGCGCGCGCAGCGAGGCACACGGCATTGCGTTTACCCGGAAGGAATGGGATGACCTGAATGCGCTCGCGCAGGAATGCGCCTCTCCGGCCGGGCGGTGTTGAGTATGCCGGCGCGGCCCGAACGGCCCGCGGATATGGCACGACGGGCGGGAGGGACCAGCCAGTGACCGACAATCCGGCACCCGTGGTCCCGGCCGGGCCGGCACAGCGGCAGGGCGCCCGCTCGATCTCGCAGACCCTGCGCAACATGCGCCGCGCGGCCGGGCTCACGCTCGTCGATCTGGCCGGGCGCAGCGGGCTGGCCGCCTCGACCCTCTCCAAGATCGAGAACGGGCAGATGTCGCCGACCTACGACACCATCCTGTCGCTGGCCGAGGGGCTGGATGTGGATATCTCCGAGCTGGTGACCGGCGGCGGCCGCGGCCATTCGGTGAACGGGCGCAAGGCGGTGACCCGGCGCGGCAAGGGCATCGTCCACAAGACCGCCCAATACGACTACGAGATGCTCTGCACCGATATCACCAACCGGCAGTTCGTTCCCCTGCTGGCCGAGGTCAAGGCCCGCTCGATCCATTCCTTCGACGGGATGCTCAGCCATGCCGGCGAGGAATTCGTCTATGTCCTGCGCGGCCGGGTCGAGCTGCATACCGAATTCTACCTGCCGACCCCGCTCGAGACCGGCGATTCGTGCTATTTCGACAGCACCATGGCCCATGCGCTCATCAACAGCGGCGACGAGCCGGCGACGGTGCTCTGGGTCTGCTCGCGGGTGGTGCCGCCGCTCACCTCCTGAGCGGGCGTCGGCCCTCGGCCATATCCCCCGCCCGGCCGGCGCGATCCGCGCCTCGGGCGTTGCCGTGCGGTTGCGCAGCGGATAGTCTTTCCCCGTTGCGGGATCATGCCCGGATTGGAGACAACATGTCGGCACGCGCCATCGCAGCCCTGCTCGCCCTCGGCCTCGCCTCGCCGCTGGCGGCGCAGACGGTCGAGACCAAGCAATACGAGGATGGCGGCATCTACGAGGGCACCTTCCTGAACGGCCGCCAGCACGGGCAGGGCACCTACCGGCTGCCGAACGGCTACGAATACAGCGGCGAGTGGTTCGAGGGCGAGATCCGCGGCGAGGGGCGGGCGCGGTTCCCCAACGGCTCGGTCTACGAGGGCACCTTCGCGCATGGCAAGCCCGAGGGCGACGGCCGCATCACCTTCGCGGACGGCGGCACCTACGAGGGCACATGGGTCGACGGCCGGATCGAGGGCGAGGGCATCGCCGTCTATGCCAACGGCACCCGCTACGAGGGCGAGTTCCGCAACGCCATGCATCACGGCCACGGCACCATGACCTCGCCCAACGGCTATGTCTACGAGGGCGACTGGGTCAACGGCGTCAAGGAGGGCGAGGGACGGATCACCTATCCCGACGGCTCGGTCTACGAGGGCGGGATGCGCGCCGGCGAGCGCGACGGCACCGGCACGCTGACCATGGCCGACGGGCTGAGCTATGCCGGCGACTGGGTCGACGGCCGGATCGAGGGCCAGGGCCGGCTCACCCAGGCGAACGGCGATGTCTACGAGGGCGCGCTGGCGGCCGGCAAGCGCGAGGGCGAGGGCCGCGTCACCTATGCCAACGGCGACAGCTACCAGGGCAGCTTCCGCAACGACCTGCGCGACGGCGAGGGCACCTTCACCGGCGCCGACGGCTATCGCTACACCGGGAGCTGGGTCGAGGGTCGGATCGAGGGCGAGGGCGAGGTCACCTATCCCGACGGCTCGGTCTATGTCGGCGATCTGGTGAACGGGCTGGCCGAGGGCGAGGGCCGAATCACCTATGCCGACGGCTCGACCTATGAGGGCGGCTGGGTCGGGGGCGCGATCCAGGGCCGCGGGGTCGCGGTCTATGCCAACGGGCTGCGCTACGAGGGCGAGTTCCTCGACAACCGCAACCACGGCGAGGGGACGATGACCTATGCCGACGGCTATACCTATTCCGGGAGCTGGGCGGACGGGCAGCGCAACGGCTTCGGCACCGCCACCTATGCCGACGGCACCGTCTACCAGGGCGAGTTCGTGAACGGCCAGCGCCACGGGCAGGGCAAGATCACCATGCCCGACGGCTTTACCTACGAGGGCCAGTGGCAGGACGGCGAGATTTCCGGCGAGGGCGTGGCCACCTACGCCAATGGCGACAGCTACGAGGGCACCTTCCAGAACGGCCGCCGGCAGGGCAACGGCATCATGCGCTATGCCTCGGGCGAGGTGGCCGAGGGCGAATGGACCGACGGCACCCTGACCGTGCTCGACGAGGCGCCGGCCGGGGAGGACGAGGCCGGAGACGAGGACGCGCCGGAGCCGGCAGCGGACGACTGAGGCTCAGCCCGGCGGCAGTTGCCGGGCCGGGCGGCGGCGCCCGGCCAGCCGCTCGAACAGGCGCCGGCGCAGCGAGCGAGGCGGCAGGATCTCGCGGTCCATCTCCCAGGTGGTGCCGTTCAGCCCCGGCCAGCGCAGCAGCGCCAGCCCCGCCCCCCAGCGCGCCGCCACCTGCGGATCGAGCCCGTCCTCGATCCCCATCCGCGTCGCCAGCATCCCCGGCATCCAGTCGAGCACCTCGATCCGGGGGAAGCGATCGCCCAGATCGGCGACCAGCGCCCGGGTCAGGATCCGCGCCGCGCCCTTGGACACCGAATAGGCCGCCGAGGCCGGGGCCGGGGCCAGGTCGGCGAAGGTCGCGACATTGACGATCCGCCCCTCGCCCCGCACCGCGAACCGCGCCAGTGCCTGCAGCGAACAGGCCAGGGTGCCGCCAAGGTTGATCGCCACCACCTCCATGAAGCTGTCCGCGCTCTCGGCAAGGATGTCGCGGCGGGGATGGACGGCGGCGTTGTTCACCAGCACCGCGATCTCGCCCAGCGCGTCGATCCGGGCAAAGGCGGCCCGCACGGCCTGCGCATCGGCGACATCGGCAAGCACGGGATGAAAGCCCGGCCCGGCCAGCGCCGCCGTGCCCTCGAGCCCGGCCTCGCCGCGCCCGATCCCGGCGACCCGATGCCCCCGGGCGGTAAACTCGCAGGCCAGTGCCCGCCCCAGCCCGGCGCCGGCACCGGTGACCACGACAAGGCTCATCGCCGCTCCCTCCCGATCCGGTCGGCCTGCCGCAGCGCCAGCGCGGCGATGGTCAGGCCGGGGTTCACGCCCATAGATGACGGAAAGACCGAGGCATCGGCAACCCAGAGATTGGCGGTGCCGTGCACCCGGCCGGAACCGTCGGTCACCCCCTGCCCGGCCGTGGCCGCCATCCGCAGGGTGCCGCAGGCATGGCCGAGGTTCGGCTCGGCCCGGTCCGAGAGGAACAGCAGCCGCCGGCCCCGGAACGCGCGCCGGATCAAGCGGCGGAACAGGCGGCGGCGGGCCCCGGCCTCGGGCGCGGTGCGATAGGTGAAGGCGATCCGCCCCGGCGCCGCCGGATCGAACGTCACCCGGTTGCCGGGATCGGGCATGTCCTCGAGCAGCCCGACCAGCACCCGCCCCTTCCCCAGCAGCCGCGCCGCCAGCGCCGCGGGCAGGCGCAGCCCCTCTTGGACCAGTCGCCCGCGCAGCCCGCGTTCGGCCGCGCGAAGGCGCAGGAAATGCAGGATCTCGCCCTCGCCCGCCGTCACGCCCATGGCCTGCACCATGCCGAGGCGCTGGCCTTCGGCATGGTAAAGATCGCGAAACGCCACCGCCCGGGCAATATCGGTGCCGGCCTCGCGGCCCGGCCAGACGAGAAACATCTCGTTGAGATGGAACATCAGATGCTGCCCGACCAGCCCGGCATCATTGCCGATCCCGCGCGCATGCCCCTCGCCCGCCGAGGCCAGCAGCAGCCGCGGCGAGGACAGCGCCCCGGCAGCAAGGACGACATGGCGCGCCGCCAGCCGGCGCGGCGCGCCCTCGTGCAGATAGTCCACGCCCTGCGCGACCAGGCCCCGCATGCGGATGCGGGTCACCTCGGCGCCGGTGATCACCCGCAGGCGGCCGGTCTCCAGCCCCGGCTCGATCCCGGCCGAGCGGCCGTCCATCTTGCAGGGGCGCGGGCATTTGCGGCCGCCGCAATCGGCGCAGCCGGGCAGGAAGGCCATCGCCTCGTGCAGGCGATAGGGATGCAGGCCGTTGCGTTCCAGATGCCGCATGATCGCCCGGTCGGCCGGCCCGGCCGGCGGCGGCAGCGCGAGGCAGGGCGCGGGCCGGTCGTCGAGGGGGTCGGGCTCGCCATGGACATGCAGCATCCGCTCGGCGGCGTCGAACCACGGCGCCAGCTCGTCCCAGCCCATCGGCCAGCCGCCGGCGGGATGGGGGCGGCCCGGCAGCTCCTCGATATCGTGCCGCGCCGGCCGTTCGAGCCGCGCGGCATAGAACACCGACGAGCCGCCGATCCCCGAGCCGAGCGGCAGGAACCGCCGCAGCGCCCGGCCGTCGATCACGGTCTCGGCCGGCTCGGGCCAGAAGCCGCGCAGGGCCCGTGCCACCGGATCGGCAAGCTCGAGGTCGAGCGCGGTCTCCTCGGCCCGGAACCCGGCCCCGCCCTTCTCGAGCACGATCACCGAGAGCCCGGCCTCGGCCAGCGCCCGCGCGGCGATGCCGCCGCCCAGACCCGCGCCGACGATCAGGACATCGGCATCATGGGCAGGGGGCTCAGCCATCGCCGGCCTCCTCGAGGAACGGCACGAACAGCGGCGCCAGCGCGCGCGCCCCGGCATTGGTCAGGTGGTTGTTGTCGAAATACCAGCCCTCGCCGCCATGGACCGCGCGGCAATCGGGGGTGCAGAGCAGGGGCCAGGGGTCGATGACCTCGACCCCGCGCAACCGGGCCAGCGCCGCATCCGCCACCGCATTGCGCGGAGCAAGCGACGCGGGCGCGGCGGTGCCGGCTTCCTGCACCTGCGCGGCGCTCAGCCGGCCGTGGACCAGCGCCCGGGCCAGGTCGCGCGAATCGTAATCCGGCAGTTCCGGCACCTGCCGCAGCACCGCCACCCGCCCGGCCAGGGGGCCGAGCAGCCCGGCGGTGCGCAGCAGCGCCTGCCCGAAGACCTCGGCCTGCGGCGCGCCGGTTCCGTCGGCCAGCATGATGCGGTTATGCGCATCGCGCCCGACTCCGGTGCCTTCGGCGTAATAGGCCCAGCGCCCGACCAGCAGCACCGCCGCCGGCGCGGTTTCGGCGATCCCGGCAAGGGTGCGCCGGGTCGCCGCGGCGCAGGCGGCATCCTCGGCCGGGGTGGCGGCGCTTTCGGTCTTGGTCACGCCCTGAAGCGGCGGGCAGCCGGCATGCCAGATGATGACCCCCGGCACCCCGGCCCGGCCGGCGGCCAGCGCCAGCCCGTCCATGAGCGCGCGCAGATGGCTGTCGCCCCAGACCACCACCCGCGGCGCGCCCTCGGGCCCGATCGCGCAGGTCTCGACCCCGGCGAAGGGGCCGGCGGCGGGGGTGGTGCAGCGGCTCCAGTCCTGGAGGAAATCCTGGCTCGCGGCGATCTGCACCCGCGCCTCGGGGCCGAAGCGGCCGGGCAGCCCGTCGCCGCGCCAGAACCACGCGCCCAGCGCCAGCGCCGCCGCCACCGCCACCACGAATCCCGCCAGCAGCGCCCGCCCCGACAGCCCACGCGCCCGTCGCAGCGGCCGCTCGACCAGCGCCCAGCCGGCGACCGACAGCGCGACGGCCACCGCCACCCAGACCGCGGCCTCGGCCGGTCCGGGGGCGCCGCCGCGGGCATAGGAGGACAGCATCAGCACCGGCCAGTGCCACAGATAGAGCGAATAGGACACCAGCCCCACGAATACCGGCAGCGGATGCGCGAGCAGCCGTGCCGCCGGCCCCTCGTCCCGGGCCCAGAGCACCAGCACCGCTCCCGCGACCGGCAGCAGCGCCTGCCAGCCCGGGAACCCGGCCTCGGCCCGCACCACCGCCACCGCGACGAGGATGAGTGCAAGCCCCGCCGCCCCGGCCCAGGGCGGCCCGCGCCACCCGGGCCGCGCGGCCAGCGCCAGCGCCAGCAGCACCCCGCTCAGCAGCTCCCAGGCGCGGAACGGGAACAGGTAGAAGGTCGCGGCCGGATCGGCGGGGGTAAGCGCGATGCAGGCGACCAGCGAGGCCGCCCAGCCCGCACCCAGCAGCAGCGGCAGCGCCCGGCCGCTGCGCCACAGAGCCGCCATGACCAGCGGCAGGGCGATGTAGAACTGCTCCTCGACCGCCAGCGACCAGGTATGCAGCAGCGGCCGCATCCCGGCGGCGGCATCGAAATAGCCCGATTCGCGCCAGAAATGCAGGTTCGAGGCCCAGACCGTGGCGGCGATGATCTCCTTGCCGAACTCGCGCAGCTCATAGGGCAGCAGCACCGCCCAGGCCGCGGCCGCGGTCACCGCCAGCATCAGGAAGAACGCCGGCGCCAGCCGCCGCACCCGCCGCAGCCAGAAGGCCCCGAGCCGCAGTCGTCCGGTCGCCGCCAGCTCGGCCCGGATCAGCCCGCCGATCAGGAAGCCCGAGATGACGAAGAACACGTCGACGCCCACGAACCCGCCCGCCAGTCCCGGCAGGCCGAAATGGTAGAGCACCACCGGCACCACCGCGACGGCGCGAAGCCCGTCGATCGCGGGCCGGTAGGGAAGGCGGGTGGAGGGGGCGGTCATGGGGATGCGGGTCGGGGCTGCGGGTCTGGTCGGCTTCGGGCGCGGTCATCGCCGCCCATCGCGGCAATTCTCGGCCCCCGGCGCGTCCTTCGCATGGCCCGGGCCGGGGAAGTGCGCAAGGGGAGCGGGGGCCGCGCCGGTCTTTTGGCTACCGGAGAGGCGGCGGCGGAGCAATCCAGCCTTGCCCCGATTGGATGACCGCGGCGGCGGTGCCGCCTCGCAATGACGGGGGAGAGGTGGCAGGGCATTCTGCCCCGGGCCGGACCAGCGAGGCGCAGCCTCGCCCCGCCCGTCCGGCCGGAGCGGGAGCGGAGGCCGGAATTCGCTGTCAGCCCGAGCGGGGCCCTGGCCGTGCGCTTGGCGCACGGCCGGTTCTGGCTGACAAGGCGGTGAGCGGCGCGAGGCGATGGCCTCGCGCCGGCCGGGCCATATCCCTTCCCGTCATTGCGAGGCGGCACCGCCGCCGCGGCAATCCACGGGATCGGGCCGGTGGATTGCTTCGCTGGCGCTTGTCTTATGCCCCCCCCCGGCTTCTGTGCGAAGATGAAGCCGCTGCCGACCCTGGCTGCAGGGTCGGCAGCGACGGTGGCCGGATCGTGCTGGGCTTGGTCGTCAAGGACCGTTTGCG
>Ga0172382_10007010_pt1 | contig 16143 bp, 10 predicted proteins | sample Leawel138RmetaG_FD_122245 | JGI IMG/M metagenome (GOLD analysis project Ga0172382, IMG submission 122245) | Leachate microbial communities from a municipal landfill in Southern Ontario, Canada - Leachate well 138R metaG | ecosystem: Engineered > Solid waste > Landfill > Unclassified | place...
ATGGCGCTGTTGACACTGTCCGATGACCTGACCATCCAGCACGTTGAGTGCGGCAAACAAGGTCGTAGTGCCATTACGTTTGTAGTCGTGGGTCATCGTTTCTGCGCGGCCCTTTTTGAGGGGAAGTCCCGGTTGGGTCCGGTCCAGGGCCTGCACCTGACTTTTTTCATCTCCGGCTTACTCTGCGTGGTTAATTCTACCAGGCGGGCCACATCCACATGGAACCATTTTATGATCATAAACCTTAAGTTTCACCAAGAATACAACACTACACTAGCAGCCTGTCGGACTTTCGGTTTTGAAAAAACGCAACACATTGATTGATAAACGGTTTAATAAATTTCCAGAAAATGGCAGGGCAATAGAATCAGTGGGTTACGCGAATAATCCGACAGGCTGCTAGGACAATTCCAAATACAACAGGTACTTCTTGCTCAGGTGTCGACATGTGAATAGGCCTAATATAAACCGTGGTGTAGCAGATCATGTCCAGCGCGCACATGGAGTTAAGCTGCGGTGCTACGCCGCCCCGATTGGGTTAGAAAGCTACTGCCCAAGCCACCCAAAGAACGAGAGAGTTGACCACCCTCCCGTAGGAGTGATCGGTTTTGCGGGGCGGGCGGGTCTTGCGGGCTTTGCGGGGCGCGTGGGCTTTGTAGCCCGTGCTGCTTTTGCAGGTTTAGCTGGTTTGGCCATATTTGCAACGCCCTCTTTAGGATTCCATGCAACGGGCTGGCCTGACGTATCTAGGCAAAGAAGACCGCTCACTGGCCCGAGCCAATTACCTGTTTTGGCCGACCATCCGTGGCCGTTCGCGATGAAGGCAACCCAATTCATATCGATGTCAAACATATGGGCATTTGGGCTAATCCAGCCAACCAGATCACAGTTTTTGTCAAGCAGTGCGTAAAGCATTTCTTAGCTCCTAACGTAAACTCGACGTCAATGTCAGTACAGTTTAGCATGAAGTTAGCCGCATAACATTTCCGCTTATACTGTGGGGGCTGCCAGCGCAAAATCTCTTGCAATTTACCGGAAAACTGTCCGACATAATATCCCGTAAAATGGTCCTCACAGGCCAGGGACTTCTGTGCCCGTAACCCCATTTCTTTCACATTTAAAGTATCTAGTACAAACTCCGTGCGCATGGAGGTGCTGGTCTGCCAGCCCACGATACACCGGGCGTAAGCATCGATAATGAAGGCCACATAAATCCAACCTTCACATGTTGATACATAGGTAAAATACGATCCGGCGTTGACATCCTCTTCGACTGTGGCTCGAGGCCGTCTATGTGGATAAGAACGCGCTTGATGCGCCGCGCTTGGTATCGTGCGGACTTGCCAGCGTCACTCGCTAGGAAAAATTTGAAACCACTCAATGTAGCTTTCACCCCGATTTTTTAGAGAAGCGCATTTCGCGGCGCGGTCACATGAACAGGCGATACGGATAGACGTTTCGCGGCAGGTCCGGGACGTTCGCTATCGTGCGGGCCAATTTCTGTGAATAGCGAATACTGACCGGCACAGGATCGTAGAGAGCGTCGTTGTTCCAATCCATCTTCGTGAGGGCCAACGCCTCGTAGGCTATGAGTTCAAGTGGCCCACTGCCAGCATGGCGGATCAGCTGCAGCGGCCGGGGGATGCTCTTCTTGCCCTGATAGTAATCGCCCTTGGTCGAGACCTCGGGTGCATTGCCCGCCACCCACACCAAGGCGGAATTGCCTGTGCGGACCACCATCGTCCCGCGCGGCACGGGAAACCTCGATGGCTTTGATGGCGGGTTGTCTAATGACTTGATGAGCCATACGCCGCGCCAGCCCGAAGCCGAATTCACCTCAACGCACTCTATTTCCGCGACACCGGCTAGCGCGTCGAACGCGCCCTGGATTTCGGCCTCCTTGAAGGCAGTCGTTTTGTGAATAACCATGCGTTTTGGCAGGTTGCCGCCATTGCGCCTTTGATAGAGTTCCAGGCTGCGGGCAAGGACCGTGCGCATGTCGTCGCGGCTGAGAAAGGGATTGCTGCGGGCTTCGGCCACGTCGGCCACCGGGTCTCGCGCCTCGAACGCAACGAACTGCATGCCGCCGCCGTCCATGTCGAAGACCTGCGAGCAGCACGTCACATAATGCGCGTTTTGCTGGTCGCCGCGCAGGGCATAGGCCAACCCGATGTAGGCGGTATCGGTCGGTACGCCTTTCAGCGGCGCCAGCTTCCATGGCGTGCCCGCAGCCTTCACGTATAGTGCGATCGAAAGACGCCACGCAAGGGAAGCCTTGTAACCGAAGGTGAAGACGCGGTCGTTCAAGACCTGGGTCGGAATATTATGCTTGGCACCTAGAGCCTTCAGCACGTCGTGTGCGTCAAAGAATTTTCCTCGTGTCGCCGTGTCCCAGTTGTCGGGAAAGTGGACCAGCACAACGTCGAATTCGTTGCGAACGGCGTCAAGGCGGCGGAGCGCGGCATCCATGGCATGGTATAAGCGATGCTGAGCGTTGCCGTCGCCCGGCAGCTGATCGAGATGTTCAGGCCACTTGATGTGCGCGCTCGCGGGCGCGGCCTCGAGCGACACGCGGAACAGGCGTTCGAAACCGGGATATTCCGGCACATATTCTGATCGGTCGGAAGGCCGATGCGCGCTCCGCAGCAGTTTCATTAGGTCGCCACGACGATGGAAATCGTTCTCCGGGCCAACCGTGGCGATGCGCACGCGGGGAGTGTATCCGCTAAACGATCCCTTCGAATATGGCCCGAAATTCAGGAGGCCGCGCAGTGGATGGGCATCAATCTGGGTGGCATCGGATGGAGAAAACGACAGGTCCGGCTCATCCAAGAGCGTGAATGGCGGCAGCTCAGTGAGGGCTAGTTTCGTCATTATTTGCTTCTGTCGAAGTAGGCATGGTGATGAGATGGGCGGCTATACCCTGTGATGGGTGACACCTTGAATACGGCATCAATGCCAGTGCCATCTTCTAGCCCGAAGGCGCTTCGAGTCGCGCCTCCCATTTCGGTCAGAAGCTGGGCCCAAGCCCCAATAATGCTGGCCCAATTCCTGTTATAGCGCGGAGCCCAGCGTTCGCGGCGCCAGTCACCGGCGGGATCCCCCCGGCGCTCGGCCTGCATACTCATTTCAGCCCAAGCTTCGTCAGCGGCCAGACCCTCTGCACCCTCCGTTTGGGGAGTGTCTAGTCGGGGCAAATGGACGAACGTATAGGGCTCGAAGCCGCACCACCACTTGCCGTCGAACTGTTCCAGCTTGAGGTGGACCCCCTCCTGAAATGGGAAGCCAAGCCCGAGCACTGCGCCAAAGAGACTAGTCCCGTACGCGTCACGCAGCCGGGATAGAGCTTGTTGATGACGCAGCGTTCTCTCAGGATCATCGCCATCGCGCGGTATGGTGACGACGAGCGAATGTCCCGAACGCCTGTAGCGCGGGATGAGCGGGCGCTGTCGGGCGAGAGATCGCACGAGCGTATCGTAGAGCAAGCCCATGGCCCAGCTATCAGCGACCGGATATAGGTCGATCGTTCCAGCGAGTGATGGACCAAGCGGAGCCAAGGCATCTAGGATCTCCTGGTCCCGCCCGAACACAGCAAGCTCCCTCCCCAACGCGGCCGCCGTCGCTCGACACCTCTTCGCCTTGAACATTTCACGCAACTCTGCTGAGGTCGTCGATTGGTTCAGCCTGATGCGCCTGGCCGCAGTCGGCATCGATTGAAGCAGAATTGCCGAAAAGCGCAGCACAGGGAATGACCGGGCTTTGGCATTTGGAATTTGAACGGGTACGAGACGCGGCGTAGGTCGCCCTTCCATCACGCGATCGTAGAGCGCCTGCGGCAGATCAGTTGTCTTGATGATTTCAGCGGCCAACTCGTCGAACGTTGTGCATTCGACAACCGAAACGTCGACTCCGGCCGCCTGCGCGCGATCCAGGAATTCGTTGACGGCTGGGAGCAGGTGGCTCGCCGATGAGGCAACCCAATAGAGCCCATTCGGGAACGGAGAGAGCGCAGCCAGGACGTCGTTCAGCGCCTCTAGGATCGAGGTATCGCGCCCGCTGTAACCGACGAACAGCATTCCGAACCGCTTGCCAGCCTCAACCAGTACGTGCCGCATGCGGGCGTCCTGCTGTTCCAACTCCGATCCGGCATTTTTGATCGCGATCGACTGATAATCTCCATGGAGTTTCGCAATAAGCGGCCAGTCGGATTCATCGAGGCAGCGCATTGCCCGGTCGGCAGAATCGATCGCCGCCACGCTGGGCCGCTTCTGGTCGGCGGCGGGCAGGATTGCGTTCGCGGCGACCGTAGCGTCTTCTACAAGCGGGTCGAAATTGGTCGTGAAAACGCAGTCTACCTTGCCTGCGGCCATCAGACTTGCGAGCACCTTGTGCCCGAAGCAGGGCGTACCTTTTGCGATCGCATCAGCAATATATTGTCGACGGTGGCGAGGCTGGGGATAGGCCGCCTCGAAGGCTGCGGCATACTCCGTGGGATCTCCGTCCGGCGGCAGTAGCGACGTTTGCCGAAAGAAATCGTTGATCCGCTCAATCCAGATGGGGTCAGCAGTATCGATTTCCCGCTTATAAAGATTTGTCTCGCGGCAGAAGATTTGGGTCTTGAAGTCGCGGATCATTGCATAGCCGGTCGGAACCCCGGATGCCGCCGACACGCCAGCGCCGAGAAACCATGCCAACAGATTGGGTCGTAGGGCGAAGGCTGTCGCAAACTGAGCGGCGGACATGATTGGGACGGAGCTGATGGAACTCTCCTTTGACGATGGAGCCATGATCGAATCAGGTTTACAGGCAAATTACAACTGACTTGAGTAAAATGGCGTACTGTTGCTACAAAGGGTTTGCAGATTAAGTAAACAACATAAGGAGTACGTCTTGTAGAAGAATACCGCATTTGAGAGTGGTATGGGAGAGCTGATCTGGCAGGCGACGAATATTCCGGACAAGTTGGAAAGGTAACGGGAAATGCGTAAGCTGGAATCCCAGCGGGACGATGTCTGGCGAACTTTTGATCAGGTATCCCGTGACGTAGAAAGAAAGACGATTTACTGAATGATATGGGGAACCGGATGAAGCAGCGGACTGAGGAGGAACGGTTGTCTGTGATACGGTGGAGGCTTCAGGAATATCAAAATGCCTAAGCTTATAGGAAAATATACCTCACATGAGGCGAATACCCCAGATGCTGATGGTACCGTTAGCCGGATTTGGGCAACACTCGTTGATACTCACAAAGGTGAGTTTCCGACTATTTCCGAATGCGTACCAGGAACCTTTAATGTGTTGATTAGCGATCCGGGTGACTATTTTCCGCCAGACGATAAGAGATACAGGGAGTTGTCTACTAAATACTGGAAAAGAGAAGAAGGCCATCATATATCACCTGTTGCAAAAATCACCCACATAAATGACAAAAAAGTAGAATGCTGGATTTATCGTGGCGGACATGCGGATCAACCTATTCTTGAGTTGTTGTCAAAGATTCCATTGGCATCAACGCTTGGTATTGCTCCCAACCAAATGGTCACGTTGTTACTAAAGACTCTACCAGAAGGGTCGCCAGGAATGCCTGACGTCCCTGGCTCTCCACAGGATAACAATGAAAGATAAACTCAACCTCCAATCCCTCAACATCCCCGAAGAAAAGCGGGAAGAACTCCTGCGCCTCTTTCCCGAAGTTCGCACAGAAGGCGATCAGATTGATTTCGACCGGCTGCGGCTGGCCCTCGGTGACATGGTGGATACCGGCAAGGAACGCTATGGCCTGAACTGGCCCGGCAAATCCGCCTGTTTCAAGGCCATCCAGACGCCGAGCATGGGCACCTTGCTTCCCGCACCAGAGGAAAGCGTCAATTTCGACACCACGGAAAACCTGATTATCGAAGGGGACAACCTGGAAGCGTTGAAGCTCCTGCAGAAGTCGTACATCGGCAAGGTAAAGATGATCTATATCGACCCGCCGTACAACACGGGCAACGACTTCATCTACCCGGACAACTACAGCGAAAGCCTGCAAACCTATCTGGAGTACACCGGGCAGACCGGAGATGAGGGTAAGCGGTTCAGTAGCAATACGGATACCGATGGCCGGTTTCACTCCAAGTGGCTGAACATGATCTATCCTCGGTTGTATCTTGCGAGGGATCTACTGAGGGATGATGGAATTATTTTTATTAGTATTGATGATCATGAGGTAGATAATTTATACAAGTTAGGCAAGGATATTTTTGGTGAGAATAATTTTTTGACCACTGTGGTATGGCAAAAGAAATATAGTACAAAGGCGGATTCTAAATATTTTTCAGAGTCACATGAGTTTATGCTCGTCTTCGCTAAAAATACTGAATCCCTTGTTATTTATGGATTGGAACGAAATGATAGTCAAGAAAATTTATACAAAAATCTAGACAATGATTCTAGAGGGGTTTGGGCATCCGATAATTTACTCAGAACTGAAGAACGTGAATATGCTATTTATCCTATTATAGGTCCTACTGGGATTGAGTTTTATCCCCCAGCAGGTAGCAGTTGGCGGTTTAATAAAGAAAAAATGGCTGGACTTTTACGGGATGGTCGGATATGGTTTGGTATTAATGGCGATAGCCGCCCAAGATATAAACGTTTCAGATCGGAGGTCCGAGATACTATTCCTGCTCAAACAATCTGGGGGTTTGAGCAGGTTGGTCATTCTGACCAGGGAACAAAAGAGTTGGCAACAATCCTTGGGGGTTCTGAATCACCTCTACAAAGCCCAAAACCGAGTCGTCTTATCAAACGAGTGGCTGAACTGGGTCTGAGTTCGGAGGATATAATCCTCGACTTCTTCGCCGGTTCCGGCACCACAGCCCATGCCGTCCTCGACCTCAACAAACAGGATGGCGGCAACCGCAAGTTCATCCTGGTTCAGCTTCCCGAACCTACCGACCGCAAGGATTATCCAACCATCGCTGACATTACCAAAGAACGTGTCCGTCGTGTCATCAACAAGCTAAACGACGAGGACGGCAACGAAAAGAATCAGGATCGTGGTTTTCGGGTTTTCAAACTGGCGGAATCCAACTTTACGCCGTGGGATGGTTCCATCGACCAATCGCCTGAGGATCTGTCAAAGCAGATGGAGATGCACATTGAGCACGTCCGCCAAGGCCGCACCGATCAGGATATCCTGTATGAAATCCTGCTGAAAAGCGGCTTCCCTCTGTCTATTCCCGTGGAGACTCTGCAGGTGGACGGAAAATCCGTCTACAGCATCAATGACGGCATCATGCTGGTCTGTCTGGGCCGGAACCTGAGCATGCCCTCGGTGCAAGCTATCGTGGACCAATTGCCAGAGCGAGTGGTGTTCTTGGATGAAGGCTTTGCCGGTAACGATGCCTTGAAGGTGAACGCCAAGGAAGCCTGCAAGCTGAAAAACATTGTGTTCAAAGTGGTATGACGGTCATGAAAATCCAATTTGACGCCAATCAGCCCTTTCAGCGCATCGCCGTGTCCGCCGTGGTGGACCTTTTTGATGGACAGCCCCGTGGAGAAGATGCCTTCACGGTCACCAAGTTCTCAGGGAATTCCTATGGCAATTTGGGCATTGGTGCCGAACAATCAGAATTAGGGCTGGGAAATCGCTTGTTGATTGACGATGCTGTCCTCCATGCCAATGCCCGGAAGATTCAGGACCGAAATGACATTGAACAACCTGATCCGGCACTGCCATTGGAAGGCTGGACCATTTTTGATCCCGTTGCCAACCAACCCCGGCTCTGTCCGCACTTTTCCACTGAAATGGAAACGGGTACCGGCAAAACCTATGTGTATTTGCGCACCATCTATGAATTGGCAACCCGCTACGGCTTTAAGAAGTTCATCATCGTGGTTCCCGGTGTAGCGATTCGGGAAGGTGTGTTGCACAGCATCGAGATCATGAAAGCGCATTTCCGTGGGCTCTATAACAACCTTCCGGTCGAACATTTTGTGTATGATGCTAAACGGATCAACCGGCTGCGGCAGTTTGCCACCAGCAATACGGTGCAAATTCAGGTCATCAATATAGACAAATTTCGGAAAGACGATAACGTCATTTTCAAGGAAAGCGATAAACTCAGCGGTCGTCAGCCTATCGAATATGTGCAGGCGGCCCGACCCATCGTCATCATCGATGAGCCCCAGAGCGTGGACAACACCGACAAATCCCAGGAAGCCATCAAGGCGCTGAATCCGCTGTGTACCTTGCGCTATTCGGCAACCCATAAAAACCCCTACAACCTGGTGTACCGGCTGGACCCTATCCGGGCCTTTGACCTGAAACTGGTCAAGCAGATTGTGGTCGCCAGTGTCCGGGCTGATGAGGATGCCCGGTATGGCTATATCCGGCTGGATGAGGTGATCTCCAAGGCTAAATCTGTCAAAGCCAAGGTCAGCATACACAAACAAGGACCAAAAGGCCCCAAGGACGCGAAAATTACTGTCGGACAGAATGATGATCTTTTCGTAAAATCCGGCGAGATGGCGGTGTACAAGAATGCCTATGCTGTTGCAGAAATCAGAGCTGAAAAAGGCGATGAACATATCCGTTTCGCCAATGGTCTGCGCATCAATCTGGGCAAGGAGGTCGGTGGTGTGCAGGATGATGAGCAACGGGTCCAAATCCGGCTGACTATTCAGAAACACCTAGACAAGGAGCTCATGCTGCTTGGTCTGGGTATGAGCATCAAAGTCCTGAGCCTTTTTTTCATAGACCGGGTCGCCAATTATCGGACCTATGATACCGATGGTTACGCCACACCTGGACCCTTTGCCCGGATCTTCGACGAAGAACTGGCGGCCTTGGCCAAGAAGGAAAAGTACAGGCCGCTGACCTGGTTGCAGGACAGGGACAACCTGGAGAAAGTGCATAACGGCTATTTCGCCAAAGACGGCAAAGGCAAGCTCAAGGACAGTCGTGGGGATACCCAGGCCGATGATGAGGTGTACAACCTGATCATGAAGGAGAAGGAGCGCCTGCTGTCCATGGATGAACCATTACGCTTCCTGTTCAGCCATTCGGCGCTGCGGGAAGGCTGGGACAACCCCAACGTCTTCCAGATATGCACGCTACGGGAAATGGGCAGCGAACAGGAGCGTCGACAGACCATTGGTCGTGGTTTGCGACTGCCCGTGGACTCGGATGGCCTGCGGGTCATGGATGATTCCATCAACCGCCTGACCGTAATCGCCAATGAAGGCTATGCCGTATTTGCCGATGCTCTGCAAAAGGAATATGAGCGGGATTGCGGTGTGACCTTTGGGAAAATCCCCATGACGGCATTGAGCCGCCTATCGGTGGTGGATGGCGATACCGAAAAACCCATTGGCCGGGACAAGGCGGAAGTATTAAAGGCGGCGCTGGTGGAACAAGGGTTGTTGGATCAGGATGGCCGAATCCTGCCTGCCTTTGATCCCAAACGGCAGAGCTTCCGTCTGGTTGTGCCGCCTGCCTTGATGAGTGAAGGTGTCACCTCTGCGGACGTGATTGATCTGCTTTCCAAATACCGCATGGAACGGCATGTGCAGAAAGATAAAGACGAACGGCAAAATCCCTTCAACAAGCAGGTACTCCTGAACCCGGATTTCAAGGTGCTATGGGATCAGATTAAACCCCGTACCCGCTATCGGATCGGTTTTAGCACGGATGAACTTGTTCTGACTGCCGCCAAGGCCCTCAAGGAAATGCCAGCCATCAAAAAACCGGTCGTGCATGTGGATGAGGCTGCATTGCCGGTTGGTGGCGGCGGCGTGGGCACCAGAATGATTGCCAGTTCATCCATGGATGGTGGTGCAACGGTGACGGCCATTCCGGACCTTATCGCTTACCTTCAGGAAAGCACAGGTCTGACCCGGCATAGCTTGGCTATGATCATCAAGCGGTCGGAAACCATGCAGCAATTCATTAACCATCCTCAGCGGTATCTGGATCAGGTGGCGGCCATCATCAACAAGGAAATGGCACGGCTGATTGTGGATGGCATTGAGTATGAGCGGATCATGATCGGCCCGGAGGCTGAGTGGGAAATGCACCGGCTCGAGGAGTCCGAAAAACTGGTGGATTACCTGACCAGCTTGAAGGTCGAAAATCCTGACAAAACACCGTACCCCTACATCGAATATGAGTCGCAGGTGGAACTGGAATTTGCCAGGAAGATGGACAGTCGTGAGGATATTCTGGTTTTTGTGAAACTGCCCAAATGGTTCAAGGTGGATACCCCGGTCGGCACCTACAACCCGGATTGGGCCATTGTAAAGCGGGACAGGGAAGGCGAAAACAAACTGTATCTGGTCCGGGAAACCAAGGGTACGAAGGACATGAACAAGGTGCGTCCTGATGAGCGGGATAAGATTCGCTGCGGCGTGAAACACTTCGAGGCGCTTGGTGTGGATTATGCCTATGCGGTGAGTGGGGATGAGGTTTGAGGTTAGATTAATGACATAAAAAGCCCCAGAAATTGAAATTCCTGGGGAGAAAATGTTTTTGTGTGGAAAGCAGCTGGTCACGATACTCGAATATTAGGTGATTCAGGATGGACGTCCGGCAATTCATCTATCTGCCATTTACCCTGTTTACCGTGTCCAGCGGTGACCCTGAGCCTGAATAACAGCGACTCATTATCTTGCAACTCAGTTGCCGTAACTCCCGCTGCAAAAGCACCCGGACAAGCCTCCACCTCAAAACATGAAACATACCTGCTAATTTTGCCAATAGCGGTGATACGAGGGAAAATCCCCCGGAGTAACGCCCTCAATTTTTCAGGCGGAATGCTGGATTCAAAAATCTTGGCTAAAGCCTTCTCAGGGTCAAATTTCAGCTGCTGTTTTAGCGCAGCAGGATCAACATTTCCCCCTTGGGCTTTCTGGCGCTGCAAACGAGATTCCAACATTTTCCAATTGCTGTTCAAGGCAGCAATCTTTTTACAAAGAGGATCGTCATCTCCTAAAGCGTCTCCTAAAGTATCAAGCAATTCCAAAGCCCGAGTGTATGACTTTTTGGCTTGCTTACACTCCTTTTCCATCCAAGTAAGATCCCCCCGTCCACCATCCGCGAGCTTCTTCCGTAGTCGCCCTCGAAAGGTTGCCTGCAAAGCAGGATTTCTGACAAAACTGGAAAGGACAAATTGCAGCATCAGTTCCACTCCGGCCAGTGCAGTATACCCAGGACCTGTAGATTTCTCAGAATGATTTACGGCTTTACGTTGCACGCAACTTGCACAGTAAAATGCCTGGACATAATTTCCGTTTTTACCCTTTCCAGAAAGTGACAATTTTGCTCCGCAAAAACCGCATTCCAACAGACCCGACAGAGCGTTTTTTCCGGCTCCATACAACGCACGAGTCCCGTTTTTGCGGTTGCAGATATTCCAAGTATCATCATCAACAACACGCAAATCTTCGCGACTATAATGCAGCACCTTTTCTGTATGTACAGAATTCAGCTCGGAAAGCTCATTATCACTAGCAATGAAAACACCACGGAAAACAGTGTTCGCGATCAAGCGTCTGACCGTTCCTGGTCGCCAGTAAGCTTTTTCACCAGGCGTCTTTGAGGACCTTGGCGGATTAATCTGATGCGTGTTCAGATAATTACATATCTGATTCAAACTGTTCCCGGTCTTTCTGAGATCGAACATGGTGACTACCACGTCCGCCTCCTGGCGATTAATGAACCATTTCATCATCGGTGCAATTTGTCCGGGAGCAGCAGGACGACCATCCACCCCGACCGGAACAGCATCATAACCATACGGTGGTGAAAAAACGTCAAATCCTCTATCCATCTGTCCACGCATACCTCTGCGAACTCGGAAAGCAGTTTTCTCCAGTGAGTCTTCGGCAAAAACCGCGTTTATTACCACGGGCATTTTCCAACTTTTAATGGAAGAATCCGTACCATCCGCCGTCAGAAGGCGCACCTTGGTTTTGGTTATATGCTCATTTAATAGAATAATTTCTTTTGTACTTCTGCTGATCCGGCTAAGCTCGTCGATGATAAGGCAAGCGAATAGCCCTTCTTTCCATGCTGCTTTGAGCCTAGTGTAACCCTCTCGTTTAAGTGTGGACTTTTCACTACCTGATATTGCTGCATCCGAAAACACCAGATCATCGGGGACATCGTAGCCGTACCTTTCGGCCACTATCTTACATCGCCTTACCTGGTCTTCTATGGATGTATCTTTTTGATTTGACGTACTAAAACGTGCATAGATTGCTGCTGTAGGCATGGTATCTCCTTGATGTAATTGTTGCTGAAAATCCAACAAAGTCTCCGTGGAGAGTTGGTTGTATTGGAATATAGGAACTCTATCTGCTCATTCATCGGACCTGACTTTTGAAGGGCCTGGTTAATATAGGCACGCGTTTCGTAACGCGCGCATCAGTCCTGCGGCCCTGGCGCAAGTTTCGAGGCAGTGTCTGGATCGTTACGCGAAGATTGCGGGTGACTGTTCCTATATTTAGTTGCGCAGAACATCAAGCGCGCTACAGGCTCATTAGAAAAGGAACACAACATGGAAAACAGCGTATTATCTAGACTAGAGACCCAAAAACAGTTCGAGATTGTCTCAACGACCGCACCAACCCTGTGTAGCGTTGGATTTCACAGTCTTTACGGGGAATTATCTTCAGGGAAAGGAACCACCCTGCGCCGCTGGCTAATTATGGAAGCTGACAAACTGGGTTTGTCTGGAAAGCGTCTTCGTATCGTCCTGCGGCTGAGCAAGGCGCAGTACCGAAAACTTATGGCTGGCGGAGAACCAGTGCGTAGCCTGCCTGCAGGCACCTTTGCGCGAGTCGCCGAATGGTTGCAAATTCCAATTGTAGGGACTCTGGCGGCAGCCGGTCTAACAGACCTTGATAGTCGGAGATCCGAGATCAATCGCGGGAAAATTCTCGACTTTGGCCTGGATCACATAGCCAAGGATAAGTACTGGGGATACAGAATGCCAGCTGCAATTTACTTGGCAGAGGAAAGCGTCAGGGAGTCCGTTGTTAGGCTTTATCAGGACATCACTGGTGAGCAATTGGTACCAGATGCTGGTGACTGGGACTTAATTTTGGACGAGATCATGCATATGCTGCTGCAGCAAAAAGAAGAGTCGCTGAAATAAATCTCCCTTCATGGGGCTGCCATTTGGCAGCCCCCTTTTTATCCACAGCCATTCGGCTACTGGGGCACGTATTTTTGGCTCAATCTACTGATGGTGATTTTCTGGGGGATGCCCGGAAAAAATTACGGTCATTCACTTGTAGCAAGCAAATGGCAGCATTCGAACCGCCACTGCCGGTCGCATATCGATGAGAAGTTGTCTGCTCCAGACTCAACGGCGACCGATCAACATTCAAGCTCACTATAAAAAAGCCCCGGAATTCCGGGGCGAAAACTCAAAAGCATTATTTGGCCTGCAAACTATCGGTATTGTGATGCTCAATGTGCCAAATGGGCTGCTTCTTGGATGCTCTTGCGATATAACACCGAACGACTGTTTCCCTATCTATGAGCCTCGTCTTTGTTGCCTCTGCAACTGCCACGCCAAGATTGATGTGCACCTCAAAAATCGTTGCCCGGTTTCGAGTCCTGCCTAGTAGCTTTATAGTCGGGAAAAGTCCCTTAAGTATCCGCTGTAGACGATCGAGATTCTTACCTGATGAACCCAGCAGTCGGTGGATAACTTGTTTTGGAGAAACTGCCAATTGTGCATCAATGTCCTTCTTATCGAAAGCAGTGCGCAGATGGCTCAAACTATCGCGTTCAACTTTCAGTTCCGTGTATTTTTCAGACATGGATTGAACCTCGGCCCTCAGAGAGTCATCTCCAGAGATAAATTGGTCCAAAAGACGTTTGTAAGCTTTATCCATTGTCTGTATTTCCTGCTGCAAGTACTTTATGCGATCCCTTTCACCCTGCATGAGCTTGGATCGAAGCGCGATATGAAAAGCTTCCAGCACTGCAGATTCACTGAGCGTTTCCAGCAAAACTTGCTTCAACAATTCCTCGACCCCTTGTACTGCAACACTGGTGGTCAGAGTCTTCACATCTGCACCAACGGCTTTTTTCCGATAGCAATTTGCGCAGTAGAGCGATCGGTTTTTCTTAGACGAAGCATTAAGGGCCAGCGTTCCACCACAAACTCCGCAAGATACCAACCCTTTCAAGAGGTGAGGATTTCTGGTTTTTTCCCTAGACTGGTTGTCACCTATATTCACATTGCATGCGTGCCAAATTTCATCGCTGACAATGCGTAACTCTGGCCTTGAATATTCGGTCTCCTTCTCTATGTCGTCTCCGGATTTTGCTGCCTGATACCTATAGTAAGCGCTCCCTTGATAAACGAAGATCCCTCTGTAGATTCGATTCTGCAGGGTATGAAGAACCGTTGATGCCAACCATACGGATTTCCCTTCATGCCTGGGCCGTGGGGGCGCCACCCCGCTTGTGTTAAGTTTCTTGGCGATGCCATTCAGCGATGTACCTTGGAATCTCTCCTGATAGATTTTGCGGACAACATCTGCCCTGCTTTCGTCGATTTTCCAGATTGTCCCCACGACATCATCACCGACTGCCGGTTGCCCTGTCGCATCGACTTGCACCCCGAGATAACCATAGGCGGGTGCCGCTAGCATGAAACCACGGTCAAGCTGTCCCCGCATTCCTCTCTTCGTGTTGTGGCGAAGATTTAGCAGCTCCTCTTGCCCCATGACACCGGAAAGTAGCATACGGATTCCCCAACCTGCCGATCTGGAGTCCAAGCCGTTTGCCGTAAGGAATAATAAGTTTTTCCTTTCAATAAGATCCTTAAGAATTCCAATCTCAGTCATATCGCGACTTAGCCTAGACAATTCGTCCGCGACAAGGCAGTTGATTTTGCCGTCTTGGATAGCGCATATCAGATCAGCATATCCGATCCTTTTCTGCTGTGCCTCTGCGCTTCCAGAGATAGCACTGTCATGGAAAATATATTCTCTTCCAGCAACTATCCCTTCCGCTGCAAGGGTTTTTTGGCACCTGCGGATCTGGTCCTGGATGGAGGACGACGACTGATCGGCGGTGGAGTAGCGGGCGTAGATTGCGACTTTATGCATACTGTTTCTCCGGTTGCATGTTCCGAGTGAATGATGATTACTGCTATATCTGCTAGAAGATCTAGCAGATCGGTCAATTCCTGATTCATGATTTTGTCCTTTAATTACAATAATTAGCGCTACAAACGCTTTCCCTTGGCAGGACCTGTTTGCTCGTGGTCGGGAAAGCTTGCCTACAATGGCCTGGATTTTTTGGGGCCTATCAAATATAGCAACATGCATCTCACAGATCGCCGAAGCCATCCGCATAACAGGTTCCTATATTGGTTGTCGGCAAGCCCCTAGGGCGCGCGACAGGTACTACTTACTTTTCAGGATAAATGGAGCGAAATATGGGTACACAAAAGAATGGACGGGCTTGCTGCACACGCAGAACGGCATGGAATGGTGGACTTACGGAGCAAGAACAGCAAATCACCGGTGCCCGGCTGCTGCAGATGTTATTTTCAGCAGCCAATATGCGGAATTTACAAATCAGGGAATTAGCCAGCAGCCTAGGGGTATCTGCGGGGTACCTCCATCAACTCCGGACGGGCCTCAAGCCTGTACCAGGAATATCCCGCCAATTGATTGAAAACATTCGAGTCTTTTTAGGGGTGCCGAGGATCAACGTGCTCTTGGCTGCTGGCATAGTTCGTCACGAAGATTTCTACGCAGATTCTGATCAAATGGAAGCATCTCTGCGCAATGCTGAAGAATTTGTGCGCAGTGATCCAATGTACGGTCCTTTGGTTCCAACCGATTTTGATGACCATTCGGGTAACTTGCGGATGCTTGTAATTCGGTTGTATGAAAAAGCGACTGGATACAGGCTATTGTCAGAAAGCACTGCTCTGATGGATAGTACAAAGGGTAATTAATTAACAAATTTTCAGGGGGCCTTGGCCCCCTTTTTTTATTTTTCACGCCTCTTAACCTTTTTCAGCTACCAATCGGACAGGTATATGATCCATACAGGCATTAAGCAGGCGCAATGGCAACTCAGGCTCCCAAAAGCGTCGGTTGAAGCGATAGACGAACTCATCCAGG
>Ga0172382_10007013_pt1 | contig 16136 bp, 13 predicted proteins | sample Leawel138RmetaG_FD_122245 | JGI IMG/M metagenome (GOLD analysis project Ga0172382, IMG submission 122245) | Leachate microbial communities from a municipal landfill in Southern Ontario, Canada - Leachate well 138R metaG | ecosystem: Engineered > Solid waste > Landfill > Unclassified | place...
CGGCCCGGTAGGCCAGTACCATCCCCCTCACCCCCAATTCAGGCCGTTTAATATAGGTAAGCCGGATATGAATATCTCTCAAAAATTCATAAATTTTCAAACCGAGCCAGGGATGTTTTTGATCAGGTATGAAACTCCATAATGCTGAAACTGCAACTACTCCGGGCTTTTCCAGTCCGTCGATCATCGTCTGAATATACGTCGGCGGATACATGGTATCAGCGTCAATGCAAATGTAATATTTCCCCCTGGCGTGTTCCAGGCCGCACCGGCGTGCATATCCGCAGCTTTTCTTTTCCTCAAAGAACGTCTTTACGTCAACTGCCTCAAACACGTCGGCGGTCCGGTCAGAGGAGTTATTGTTAACACCAATAACCTCTATGGGATACCGGCATATGTTATCGCTGATCGACCACAAACAACTCAATAACCTTGTTTCCTCATTATGAGCAATGACTACGACTGATGCGATCGGATGGTCGCATTCAATTTTTTTTAGCTTTTGCCTGACTTCTTCAATGACCGAAGCGGGCGCCAGATCAAACTTTTTTTCAAATACAGACAAATACCTGGAATACCATGCCATATGACCGAATTAAAAGTTTAGTATATGAAAAACTTAACCAAGATGACAGATTTTTCAATATTCACATCAGATCAGGAACCTTTTTTCAATGAGTCAAATAACTCCTGCCATTTTTCCATCACTTTTTCTATTTTGAACCGTTCTATATTGATTTTAGCCTTTCGTCCCATTTCCATGCGAACAGGTTTGTTTTCAATCAGGAAGCAGATCTTTTCCGCCAGTTGCGGAATATCTTTATGTTCGACCAATATCCCGTCTATCCCATTTTTGATAATATCTCTTGGCCCTCCCGGACAGTCAAAAGAAATAGGCGGAACTCCGCAGGCCATTGCTTCGGCTATTACCATGCCGAAGCCCTCATGTCTTGAGCTTAGTACAAAGATAGAACTTTCCAGATATCTTTTTTCAATATTGATAACCGGTTTTTCCAAAATGCAGGACTCGTTTAACTGCAGTGAATTAATTTGATCATTCAAAGATTTTCTGTCTCCTTCACCGTAAATATGAAGCGTCCAGTCCGGGTGTCTTTCATTGACTTTTTTCCACGCGTCGATTAACATATCGAAACCTTTGTCGAAAACGTACCTTCCCACTGAAATTACTTTTTTCGTTCCGCAGGTGGAAGTCTCGTCAGGAAAAAACGCAAGTGGATTAGGGATAACAACCGTGTTGTTTAGTTCAGGCCACTGGTCTAGTTCCTGGTGAGTCAGAAGAACGATTCTGTCTAATTTTTGAAGATTTGAAATGTAATGTTTTCCCCAGTATTTGTTCACTTTTCTGTTTAAAAGAGCATTTCCTTTCAAAAAGTTGGAGAAATAGGGGGCACGGGTAAAATGAAATTCTCCGATTTTTGCGCTACCGTCCCGGACTGAACTTATAAAGTTCACTTCTCTCCGTAACGTAGTGATTGTAATATCCGGTTTGTATTGATAAAGTAATTCACTAAATCTTTTTTTAAATAGGTAATATTTAAACGGATATTTTAGTATTCGGATTAACAGCAGTTGACGATAATCGTTGTCAAAAGGCACGTCCAGATCCATTACCTTGATTTTTTTGGATAACGGAAAATAAATTGGTCTCGAACGCTGTTCAGAGGTAAGGACGACGACTTCATGCTTTAGCTGTTCTGCCAGGTAATTCGCTTTCAATGTAATAATCCGTTCGAGCCCCCCGGAATTGTACAACGATGGTAAATAATACAGGATCTTCATATCACAACGCGTAAATGTCAAAAGAAAAGGTACTGAATTCTAAATTTAATATTTCTGTAGGCTTTTCTGGCTGTTTTAATCAAAAATAAATCAGTTACCTGAAGAAACTTTCTGAATTTTTTCCTGGAAACCTGACTGGGTTCTTCTGAATCATTTTCATGGAGAAAAATTGTTCGAAAATCGTCATGTATAATGGCTTTCCCTTTTTTTTGCAGGAATGAAATGGCCTTTTGGAGCTCTGCTTTATCAGAACCGATACCTTCCCGGTAAAAACCGAATTTTTCCAGAAAATTACTTCTCCTGAGATGCGGATTATCACTGTAGCACCAGAATTGTTTGGATCCGGGAGACCAGAATTGAAATCTCATTTCGGAGAACCCATTCCTCAAAGGCTTAAGATACGGATGTCTGTAATGAGCATAGAAACGAACAAGATCAATAAGAGGATCTTCTTCCATTAATTCCAGTCCGTTTTTCAAATGTTCACGAAATGACCCGGAAGGAACAAAATCCTCTTGTATATAAAGTGTATAGGGCGTACTAACTGCCTGCTGTCCCTTATTGATGTTATTGGCAAGCCCTCTGTTTTTATCGGAACAGATAAGTTTAAAACCGTATTTTCCCTTCAACCGGTTTAAGTAATGCAAATGTTCTGTTTTGCTGCCATCATCAGAGACAATAACTTCCCGGAATTTCAGGTGCAAATTCTCAACTGACTGAAGCAGCCGTTCCAAAGATGCGCTTCTGTTGTAATGGGTGATTAATAATGTAATCTGATCAAAAGTATAAATTTCCATGATAGTTTGTTAAAATAGCATAACTTCCATTCTACATCGTCATAACAGTGTCAAATACCTTTTCCATCTGAACTTTCCAGGAAAGTGTATCTGCAATAGTGTTCCTGATTGCGGCAGGGTCAAACTTTCCACAGTCATAAAATTCGATAATCTTTTCTATATCGAGCGGGGTTTCATCTGCCGGAGCCTTCATAACATACGGCATACTTTCAAAGTCGTCATCAATTTCAGAATATACGAATGGAATCCCCCTGGCCGCATATTCCCTGTTTTTCAATGGCTTGATATGTGTGATGCAACTTCGGTGACGCCCTAAGCTGCCAATGCCGATATGCGACTGTTCAAACAGCCGGTCCAGTTCATTTCCTGACTTCACCCCGTGAAAGGTTACATATTCCTCCAGATGATTGGTCGCTACAATCTTTTTCAGACTGACCATTTCTTCGGGAACTCCGTCCCCGACTATTTCAAAAAGGACTTTTCTCGTATACGGCTTTCCGTAGTATTGGGCCAAGCCTGTCAATACCCGGTCGAAGCCGTGCCAGAAGTGGATCTCTGCAACTCCGATTAAACGAATGACGTTTTTCGATGGCGGAAAAGGGCCTTTTTGCTTGATTTGACCGAAGTCGATCCCGTTTGAAAGGTTGATTGTCGGAGTGCCAAAAATTATCTTATCGTTGGAGAAGGTTACAATACGGCATAGGTGTCGTGACAGTTGATGCCGAAATAGCTTGTCTCCGTAAAAACGGATGCGATCACTTGCTGAAACATTTTTATATTCATGATCATATGGAAAAGTCGGTATTTCCATGACCGATTTGACACCCGCGTCCTTTATTTTTTTTATCAGGTGAACGAGAAATGGATTGGCATTGTGTGAAGAACGAATGTAAAGAAATTTGACCCCGTTCTTTAGGATATAATTTTTCAGTTCCGAATAACAGAATCGTTTTTTTATTTTTGCTGTTATTCCCTTTCCATAGTTTTCCAGCACTTCCTGTTCCAGCATTCTCTTGTGATATCCATCCTGATCTATGGTAAGAAAGCACAACTTAATATCAAGTCCGCATTGCCTTAATGCCTCCTGCTGGCTCCTTATTTTTTTGCTAATCCCGGAACCCTCAGAAAAATCATGAAAAATCAGGAAAATCGCTTTCATCATTTAGAAGGTTTTGATTTGTTTATCAATGAAGGCAAAAGCCGGATCTTTTCAAAGAGATCATATGTGCCGGTCAACTGGATGTACAAACCAGACACGATAAAGAGGAGTATACCCTTCATTATCAGACTGATCAACAAATTGGTCTTTTCGAAGACGGATGATCCAAAAGAAAAGAAGACGACCAGGAGCAGACTCAATACGAGGGGTGACCACAACTGCTTCCAAAACGGTAACATGTTTTGTTTGAGTGTGGATCTAAACATTAAAATAAAGCACTGAATAAAATTGATGAAAAACGAAATAAAAAATCCCCAGGCCACAGCCTCGAGTGTCTTAAAAACAAAAATGGTAAGGAGCATGCCTGCGACGATGATGACGGCCGACAACAAACCACTGATGAACAGATTCCGCGTGTCGTTTGCTGCCTGAAAAATTGAGCCTGATGTCGATAATATGATTTGAATTGCAACCGTTAAAGACAAAATTTGAAACACCGGTACGGATTTTTCCCATTGATCTCCAAAAATAAGCATGATCAGTTCATTCGACGTAAACCATAAAAAGGCAGAAAGAGGAAATCCGATAAATGCCATCAGGCGAACCACTTTTAAGTATGATTCGGAAAGACGGGCGAGGTCATTTTGAAACTCGGAAAAAACCGGGTGCATTGCAGGGGTAATTACGTGAGTTACATTCTGAAGGGGCAGCATCATAAGCCGGTAAGATTTTTCATAATATCCCAGTGCTGAGAGCCCAAGGTATCTGCCAATCAGTAACTTGTCCAGATTTCTGCTGAAATAGTTGATCAGATTGAACAAAAACTGGTAACTGGAAAACGAAAATATTTTACGAATGGAAATGACATTCAGGTGTTGTTTAAATTTTTGAGGATGTCTCCTGAAACAAATCATAAAGATGAAGACGCTCGAAAAAATCGGATTAATAATCAAGGCATAGAGTCCGGCTCCGTATAAAGCTGCCAAAACAGAAATAGTTCCGCCAATCGCCTGAACGAACATACTCCGGTATGCGATAAACTTAAATTCTTTATTCTTTAGTAATAGTGCATAGGGGACGATATTTATTGCAGCAAAAAGAAGGTCGATGGAAAGCAACTGGCAAATTCCTTTTAACACCGGCGAGTCGTAATAGTCCGCAATTAACCACGAAGAAAAGAAAAAACAAAGAGAAATGACAATGCCTACCCATATCGTAAACGAAAAAATATCTGACAGCGCATCCCTGTCGAGATCTTTGTTTTGAATGATTGCGGGTGCGATCCCCAGATCACTGAACATTCCGAAAAATGTAATGATAACCGTGGCAACTGCAACAACTCCAAAATCTGACGGACTGATCAGGCGGGCCAGTATTCCGGTCACCACCAGAGAGATGACCATTCCGGCATATTTTGAAAGAGCCGTATAAGTGATCCCTGAAATAAGCTGTCTCTTAGTTGTACCTGTCATTCTTCTTTTTGAAAAAAGATTTTAACTTCACCGTAAATGGGAACAGGAACACCGTCTTGTTTTTTAATGTGATAAATTTGAGATAGGACTTGGTAACGCAGATGTTTAATACCCGCATCCTTTCTGAAAAAGGTAAAGTCCTGGCATTGTGTATAGCCGGATTGATAATATATCCGATCAGGTTATCAATAATCTGACGGGTGTTCTCTGTTTTGGCATTCGACAGTTCACCAATTATTGTCAGATAGGCGTTTATGTCTTCCGACGAGTACCGGGTTGTCATCACAGAATTAGGCCTTAACCTGCGCCTGAAGAATTTACGGGACAGGTAACCCACACGTTGTGAATAAATATGAACAAACGAAGAAAACAAAAGGTCTTCGTGTCTGACCGGACAAAACCGTATACCTGCATGCCTGACAAAGTCGTGTTTTACGAGATAAAGCCATGAGGGTGCGCGGAATGCATCAAATTGCAAAAGAAGATCCAGTATTTCCTTTCCGGTATAAACGCTGTTTTTCACAATTTTTGAACGGTCATAGTCAAAAAAGGAAGATGTCCATTTTGTATCGCCGAAAACTTCAGCATCAAAGAAAACAAAATCGAGATTTTCTTTCTCACATTTTTCATAACAACAGGTGAGTGCCTCTTTTTCCAGCAGATCGTCGCTGTCCATGAAGTATAGATATTTGCCTTTGGCCTTTTCCAATCCATAATTTCGGGCAATCGCCTGTCCCTGGTTTTCCTGAGAATAAACCTGTATCCTCGTGTCAGATTCCGCAAGTTCTTTAATTATTTGTAAACCGTTGTCTGTTGAACCATCATTAACAACAATGATCTCAATTTCTTTTAACGTCTGATTTAAGATACTCATAATGGCATCCCGCACATACTCTTCGGTATTGTAAACCGGAATAATGACACTAATTTCAGGATTCTCCATGGCTGGTATGAATAAATTTTTTATTTGCTCCTTTCAAACGGAAAAGGTTGATAAACATCAGAATAAACAGCAGCGGGATCTTACTGACAGCTCTTTCCAAAGCTTTATTATCCAGATTTTTCGGGATTGCCAGTCCAAAAGTGAGAAGCAGGAGAAAAAGTAGTCCCCACCATTTAAGCGCCGATTCCATATTAATAAAGGAAATGATTACCGAAGATACAAAAATAAATCCCAGCAGAAGCAATCTGGGGAACATGATCCATTGTAAAAGCTTATCTGTATAATCAATATTCCGTGTGTACAAGGCGTAAGGCAGATCACGTATGGCTGTTTTTAAAGAATCGTACTGTGCTGCAAGCCATCGTTGCCTTTGTTTATAGAAAGCAGCACTATTTTGCACTTTCTCATCATAAACAGCGACATCCTGAAGATATTCAATATAGATCCGTTGTCTCAGAAGAAGGATTTCTATTTCCTTGTCTTCGCCCGCTGACGTTACTTTTTTGATGTTTTCTTTGAACCAATCATAGTCAAAAGCCATTCCGGAGCCGCTTAGCGCGGAAGATAAACCCAGAAAAACGTGTCCTTTCCGGAAATAAGAATTATTCATTTCTTCGCTGACCGCATCCAGCACAGCTACGTCGGTATTAAAGTTTTTCCCTTGCCGGTGAGCCTGAATGGCCATGGCCCCTGACTGGTAAGCCCGGTTAATTTGATCCAAAAAATCCGTTTCAACGGTATTATCTGCATCCAGAATGACAACGATCTCATACCGCTCATCCTTGAGGCAAGCCATCGCGAAATTCAAGGCTTTGGCCTTTGAACTGTTTTCGAAATCGACTTTAAGCACTCGGGAGAATTCAGAGATCCGTTTGATTGTTTCTTCTTTCATCTGATCCGAGATCACCACAACCTGATACTTTTCCTTAGGGTATTTCTGATTTAAGAATGATTGAAGGGAGGATTCAATGACGCGATCTTCTTTGTAAGCAGGGAAAAGCACCAATATCCGGTTTATCCGGGTAACAGGCGGATACTGATCTCCCCTTCTAAACCTGGAGAAAAAGGCAAATATGAAGAGATAAACCACAGAGAACCCCAGGTAAGCAAAGCAAATATTTTCAACAATATTCAAGGCATAGTTCAGCTCCATGTCAAACGGTTTTATTTTTTAAAAACAAAAAACTAAAAATACCGGAAAACGTTGCTTTTATCCGATCCGTCCGCCCTCTAAAAAGAAGTAAAACGATGTTCTTAGAAAGCGCTACAGAGAGTTGATAAATAATAGATGAATATTTGGACATGCCCTCAAGATTCCTGAACGCGAATAATAAACGGTTTCTTGTAATAAAGAAAGCACGGAGAGGACTATCCTGTCCGGTACTTTGGCTCTCTTTGTGGTAAACAGTGCATCCAGGTTCGTAATAAAGTTTATAGCCCCTTTTTGTCATTTTTACACACCAGTCCAGTTCCTCGTAGTAAAGAAAATAAATTTCAGGCATTAACCCCACTTTTTCAATAACCTCTCTTTTCAACATCATGGCAGCTCCATGCAAATAAGGAGTCATTTTTGCAACATCATACTGTCCGTTATCTTTTATTCCGAAGCCAATTGTCCGGTTACGCAACGTGATCCCGGATAAACGGGTATACCCGGCAAACTGAATGATCCCCGGTGAAAATTCAAAAGCTATTTTGGGAGAAACTCCTCCTATTGACGGATCAGAACTGAGCCTTTCGATAAGAAAATGAAAAGAGTCGTCTTTGATGAGCGTATCATTATTCAATAAGAGGATAAATTTTCCTTTACTAATACTTATTCCGCTGTTATTGCCTCCGGCAAACCCGAGATTCTCTTTATTTTTAATCAGGATAATCCATGGATATGATTTTTGAATTTGATCTGCTTCGTTTGATAAAGAGGCATTATCGACAACGATAAGTTCAAATGACAAGGTAACATGAGCCTTTATTGATTCTATGAGTTCACAGGTATCTTTCATCCCGTTGTAGTTAACGGTGATAATCGATAACTCAGGCCTTTCTTCCATCTGCAGGAGATTTAATTTGTTTTTGTTCTTCAACTTGCCGGTCGTACCGTTCTGACATAAAAATGAGCGCCATTCCCATATAAATGATGGGTCCGTTAGGAAACTGAGCAACGATCTCATTCGCATAGGAAGCTACATATATTCCCAGAACAGCAGATAACAAAGCTGCGTGTATGGCCAGCACCTCTTTGTCTTTTATTTTAAACATCACCATATAAATACCTTTGCCAATGATGTAAACGATTATACAGATGTAGAGCACGAGCCCGACGATTCCGGTTTCAACCCAGACCATTACGAGCCATGAGTCGGTTGGAAGTTTGGATATCTCAGCACGGGAGTACTCTGCTGCTTTTGCTGTTCCCAGACCCACTCCAAAAGGTTTGTCTGCCAGATAAGCTCTCATGATCCGTTGATTTTCCACCCGAACGAGAAACGACGCATCCTGTTCAGGATGGAAAGCAGTTCGCATACGGCGGACATAACTGTTTCCCTGAAGGTAACTGGTATAGTTAAGAAAAATAAAAGCTCCTATGACCAAGACCGCCCCGGCAATGATTACTTTAACGTTTCTGGTTAAAACGGCAAAAAGGGAGTAGCCTACGAAAGGAATGACAATCGCTACTCTGGTGCCAGACATAAGCATACCATAACCTGCAAAAACGGAAACAATAATAAAATAAATCCGTAGTCCCTTACTTTTTGTATACAACGCCCAGATGGAAAAGAAAACCATTGCCACTGCCATGCCGCATCCGTAATTAGCTGCATCTGAAAAAAAGGAGAAATAGCGGACTCCTGAATAAATAATATGTGTTTTGACATTCCCTTCAACATACAGCCACCTGATTTCACCGGCATCGAAGCCTGCGTATCTTTGAATAAGTACTTTGACTACAGAAAGCAAAACAAACACAGACCACAGGATCAGTATGATCCTAAGTTTTTTAAAATCGTCTATGATGAGACAGGTCAGAATAGGAACGGCAAACAAATAGAATGCTGTCCTCCTAATCCCTTTAATCCATGCTTCAACCGGAGATAATGGATTGAGAATAGTTAATACGCAAAATGCCAACCAGATCGATACAGTTATGATAAGGCCGTTTTTCAAGAAGTTCCATTGCACCCCTCCCCGTTGTGATTGAACAATCAATCCGGCAAAAGTTAAAACAGCCATTGCATCCATAACTATTCCGCCAAGGAGTTCGGGGAAATACCTTACAATACCCATAATTGCGTAATTCAGAGCGAAAAAGGCAATAAAAGCATGAAAGGGATTCTTTAGCAGATAAAAGAAAGTAAGGAGAGACAACGGCATAATTGAGATCAGGATACTAAGGGGAACGCTGGTGTGGATATTGGTGTAGCCAACCAGAAACAATCCTACCGCCAAACCGATGTAAAGCAAGGACTGCAAAAAAGATATACGGCTCCCTTCTTCCATAAGCACCATTATTTACGCTAATCGACCGAAGTAAATCCAAGCTGGCTGATCCGGTAAATGAATTTTCTTATCCGGGTGTGTGGTGGTAAAAGCCCAGTAAAGTACTCAGTCTCTTCCCGTTTTGTTTTATTAAGTACAAGGTAAAGCGGTACATCCTGCGTTTGATCGCTTAAATTTTTAAACAAGACCCTGTCAACGTCCCTCCACACCCGGTTTGAACGCACAATCAGTAGATTAACATAAGCATTCCGCAGCAGGTTTTCCGGTATTGCCGATTCTTCAAGGGGTGGATACTCGACGAAGGTAACCTGCTCCCCGTTTTTCGGCGTAAAATCATCCAGCTTTTCCGCAAACAGATAGTCCTGCGAAGCCGGCGTGAAATCAGAATTCCACGAAAGTTTTCTTACGCTTAAACCAAGTGAGGTATAATAGGAGATCAGTTGGTCGGCTATGAATGATTTTCCCTCTCCTTTTTCAATACTTATCAGGTTTACAATTAATTCATTGTTCCGGCGTAAGTAACGCAGCAGAATATTCCCGAGCGATTTTGCCGCAATTTCGTTAATTTTTTTCATGTATCCCCGATGCCTCAGCAGATTTGTGCCGGGAAATGCTCCGATCACCCGGCCTGTAGTAATTCGTTCGACCCGGGTCTTACTTCGAAGGGTATGATCCAACAGATCGATTAGCAAGAAATAACCAAATATGAACAGGAAGCTTGCGATAAAGCCGGTCAGTACCTTTATTTTCCGTTTCGTTGCCGCAGATGAAAGGGGATATGTTGGCGGGTTCAAGACGCGTAATGTGGCAGAGGTCATTTGCAGACTTTTTTGCCGTAACCTGGCCGTATTCAAACTATGAAGAATTTCCAGATAAGAAGCTTCGGTAAAATCAATTTCCCTTTCCTTTCTTTTTATTGTCGATCCAATGGGTGAATAATATACATATTCCTGATTAAGTTCGCCTTGCCATTTTTCCATGACCTTTAATTTGGCCTTTGCCTCTTCCAATCGTAAAGTTTCAGATAACCACTGTGTGATCATGTCTACATTTGGAAAACCTTCTTTCGAACTTTTCCAGATGTTGAACGAATCGGAAAAGGCCCTGAAATCGTCCTCCTTTTTCTTCAGTTGCTTTCTTAATAACTCGAGCTCATTTTTTTGACGTGCGGTCGAATCGTTCCGGAAAGCTTCGTACTGGGCAACCTTGGTCGAGAGATCTGATATTTCCTGTAGTCTGGTTACGAACACACCATTGTTACGCAATAGTTTTGCATGCTCCCCGATTCTTCTTTCCAGTTCGTCTGACAACGCCTCCGAACTGTTATATTGAAGGAATACTTCCTCGAGCTGTAACTGAAAATCCCGGCTCAGGGCCGCCAAATGTCTTGTCTGTTCATCATAATTTATAATCTTTTTTTGAATATTGTATTGTGTCAGGGAATCTTCCGATGTTTCAAGCTTTCCTTTTGTTTTCGCTAATTCTTCTTCAAAAAAACGAATAATTTTATCCGTTTCTCCAAATTGCAGGTCATTGTACTGCCTCATGAACTCTTCATTCAGCAAAAGCAAAGTATGGTAGGTGATTCCGGGATCATCGGTGGAATAGGAAATTTCCAGCATATCACTGTTGCCGAGTCGCAGCACGGTTATTTTACTTAAGGCATCATAACTGTAATAAGGAGGAGCCCAGTGAAACAACCCGTAAAGGAAGTTTTCCGTATTTGCATCAGCAAATTCAAACAAACGCTGAAGAATAATTTCTTCATCTGTATCCTTGTCGATCAGCTTTTTTACCGCTTCGGGTGTAATACTTAACAGATGGTTATAGTTTCTTGCCAAAATATAATCGTTGTCTTTATTCGGATCACCATGAATCATATGTTGCAGGAATAGCCTCATGGAAACCCGGCGCAGGGTACTTTGTGCGGTAATTACGTTAATGATGTTATCGATTGTATTATTAACGACATTTATATTCTGGACCGTTCCGTCTTCACGAACGTTAAAGCCCGACATCACCCCTGTGTATATCGTTGTTTTTACTTCGTACGATCTCGGGAGGTTTTTTGTCAAACGAATAAAAAGTAAGGTTACAAGGAGCGGTACGATGATCAGCCACCACTTTATGCGATATATAAAACGAAAAAAGTAAGAAATTAGTTCCATAATCTCCTGTTTGCTTACTTATTGATAATTTCTGTTTCTGAAAGTACCTCTAACTGGAGAAGCGCTTTATTTAAAAAAGCCCTGTTTTGCTCATAATCACTACGTGCAGAAGCCTGAAATCCCTTTTGAATATTAAGCTCATGCGCACTGATTTTTCCGTTTACAAAATCACTTTCCGCAAGCTTATATTGGGCATCTGCAAGTGCCAATGCTTCAATTTTTATTTTCAAAAGAGACAGATATTGTTCGGCCGACGTGTAAGCTTCGATAATTCGTAATTTCTGTTCATCAAGCCACCTGTCTGCTTCCAGTTGCATTGCCTGTACGGCCAGTTGTTGTCGTCTTACCTTGTTTTTACGATCAAAGATATCACTGAGCGGAACGGATACTGTTACTCCGGCATTATAATAACTTTGCTCAATATCAGAATACTGGAAAAGACTTAGATTGTTTTCCGAATAAGAAAGTACCCCGGTTTTTCCGTACTGGTAACTGCCGGTTCCCCTGAAGTATTCCATCCATCTGCGCTTTTCGGTCTTCAGCATACTTTCCTGCTCTTCTTTCCGGACATTAAAGAATTCGACGGTAGAACTTTTTTTTGCATTCTCAAACAGAAGACTCAAAGGGGGAAGCTGTAAGCCGCTGTAATCACTTGGCTTGAAATCCGACAGATCATTCTGTTGTGCCACTGCAACTGACATAAAACCTATAAATATGAATGGAAGTATCCTGAGACTTTTCATATAAGCAATAATGCGTCAAAAAAACAGTTAATGCTGAAAAACCAACAACCGGTTTATTTTAAAAATGCAACCTTCATACTTTCATAATTTATATTAATCAGAATATTAATCACTATGACTATCAGGAGGTAAGAACACCTTTAATAAGAACTCTTTAAATGTTCCAGCGTTGTTATTATTTACAATGATACATTTTTTTGGGAAATATGGAAAATCTTTTTATCAACACCATTCAGCATATTCATTTTCAAATGAATATGCTGAATGGTGTTGATAACTCCCCAAAAAGGATTTAATATCCTGATATCTGCCGTACTTCCAATTCCAGGAATAAAAATCAAAGTCAGTAAAGTACAGGTGTGTACAGATTGGTGCGATACCAGTCCGTATATTGTGTTCCCCCTGATTCAGCCCAATTTATAAAATCGGGATATCCAATCGTGAAGTCGATAGTTTCCAGCATATGACGTACATCAGCCGGGACATCCAATCCCCACGGATATCCTTGTGTTGAACGATAGTATACCCCACCGTTTGAATTATCATTACCTGTACCGAACAGGCTGTTATTTGCTTTGGAGGTGGGTGTGAAACCCATCAAATGAATTTCCCGTCCCCGGTTTTGATCCACGAAAATAAAAGGATTGATCGTACTGACATCTGCCTGATTCACCTTATTAAGATAAACATGAACGGCTATGGGATCTATGGTTTGAGTTGTGCCTTTATGATTGACATTAAACATACTGCTACCCAACGAAGCTTTAAGATTGTTATAAACGATGATTACGGCTTCATCGCTTGTACCCTGCTCGGTCTTGTTCGCATTCAGGGTAATGGATGTTCCGGAGTGAACATAATCGGTTACGTTGAGAACGGACGCATTGGGGATGTTGAGCTTGAATCCAAAGCCATTGGCATAATCTGCTCCTGAAGCCATAACCTGAAAATGCGCGATCAAATCGACGACTTCGTTGTCCGCGTTCAAATAGTATTCGTATTGATATTTTACAACAAGATCATTGAAATCATAGTCTCCAAAAACAGGCCATAAATCCTCAAACATGTACGTATTCCACGTCCCGGGATCAGCAGGATAATAGGCAATAAAGGCCCGTGTCGCATCATCATCAAATTCGTCCTGGTCGTTAGGAATACCATCACCATCCGGGTCATCGCTAACCACTCCAAACCCTGGATTGCAATCGTCTGCAGTAATCGAGTAGCTTATGGGTGTTCCGTCCTGGTAACCCCTTGAATCGACAAAATATATGCCATAATCTGAGAATTTAGGCATACTTCCCTCCAGTTTGCCAAAATACTGTAAAAGGGCATGCCCTGACGAAGGTCCGGTAATCTTATGTCCCCAGGTCCAGACATCTTTCGTTTTGAGATAGGCATCTTTTTCAAATGTCATGGAAGAACTGCTGTAGAACGTGGTTTTTGACTGAACTTCCATAAAAGAACTCTCTCTCATGATCAGCGAATTGTCAATGATCAGATTTCCTTTTACGATGATTTTGCAACTGTTATCCAGTGTTGCCGTGTTGTCTACTTGTAACTGGCCGGAAACATTGATGGTCCCGTAATTCTTCAGCATTTCCGTAACTTCAAGATTGGTGGTATTGACCGTACCATAATTCTCAAGTGTCCCTTTTGAATACACCTGAAAACTTGGATTTCCGGCAATTGTCCCGTGGTTGATCAACGTTCCGCCTATGTTGGACAATGTAAAAGAGGTTGAATAATTGGTCAGCGTATAGTATTTTTCGCTGCTGAAGGTGCTGTAATTAATTATTCCGCTTGTTCCGACGATGATCTCAAAATCGGAATTCGCTTTCAGGTCGACCCATGAGACTGTTGCCGTTCCTTCGACGATCAGAGACAGTGTTTCTTTGTTTTTAACCGCGATTCCTCCCGACCATGATCCTCCGGACGGAATGATGTATTTATTGTTTCCGCTGATATCCTTGTTCCCCGTGAGCGTGGTATGGCCGGTGGTGTCGTAAGGCTTACTTTGGCTGAAAGCGAGAATGACCGTCAAATTAAAAATAAGCAGTAAGGTGTATTTCTTAAAGTGTTTCATGTTGCTTTGTTTAAAGGTCAGAAATTACCGGTTTTGTCATAAGGTTTGATAACCTCCCTGGATTAGTTTGCTTCCAAGATAAATTTCCACCCACACCTGAGTGGTATTGGTTGGAACGGTAATTTTGGGAGAATAGGTATAGTCATCGGTGTTCACAGCGCCTGTAATGAGCAGTTTCCCTCCTTCAGAGGGATTTACATCGTAAATCTTAACAACATATTTGTAAGCTGTCAACACTTCAGGGTCAGTTACTTTGACGTTCACTGTAACCGTTTTTGTGCTGGAATAATCAAAATTTTCCGGTACATTGATGTCTTCGAAGGTGGTCGCTTTTTCTGCCATTTCTTCTGCTTTGTCTTTCACACAGGATATGACACTCAGCAAAAAGATCAAAATCAAAATCACGTTCGTTGCCTGCTTCATAGTTAATCTGATATTTTCTTCAAAAATACAATTATATCTCATAAGTTCCTAGCACCAGGCGTAACCTTTTAGCAAACAGAAGATTTGAATGAGCAAACTCATTCGCTGGGAAGGCGAGAAAATATGCAGTTATACATTTTCCTTTTGAAAAACAGCAGGGATCGTTTTCAGCATGATCCACAGATCAATAAAAAAATAGTAGGGGCTTTGAGCAATCTGGGCGTATTTGTTATCCAGTTGTTTACGTTCTTCGGGTGACATGTTCTTTGATTTCCCGCGTGCTTCCACCTGCCACAGTCCTGTAATTCCGGCAGGTCCCAAAAAACGTTCAGACCAATCATCTGTAGTCAGCAGTTCTGCTTCATAAAGGGGGAGAGGTCTGTTTCCCACGACCGACATGTCACCTTTTAAGACATTGATAAATTGCGGAAGCTCATCGATACTCAGTTTACGGATGATTTTCCCGACTTTGGTAATCCGCGGATCTTCCCCGAACTTTAGGAAAGTAACATTCTTTTCTTTCTTCTTGCTCTCCAGATAACTGGTTTCCGTAATGACGGTTTCATCTCCGATTAAATAAGGAAAATTAGTGTTATTTAACAGGATATCGTCAGAGAGCGTCTCAGAATCCATGATCGTTCCTTCGGTCTGAAGGTATTGATTTAAATGAGCCAGTTCCCGAATCCGGCTGTCGGCATCGCTGTACATCGATCTGAACTTGTAAAAATCGAAGATTTTGTAATCAGCACCGACCCGCTTTGAAGCATAGAATACTTTTCCTTTCGATTCCAGTTTTATGGCAAGCATGGTGATCAAAAATAACGGAAAAGAGATGATTAAACCCGTGAGGGCCACTAAGATATCGAAAGCACGTTTTATGAACGGTATCCGGTACGTATTGTAAACTATTTCCGGTTCTTTGGGAGCCGGGGTCTTAAGCTTTTCTTTTAATTCGGTCAGGATCTCAATTCTTCTTATCAGCCGCTCGGGCTTGACCGGCCTGGCGAAAAGATCATCGATGCCAAGCTGCAATGCTTTTCTTATCTC
>Ga0172382_10007015_pt1 | contig 16134 bp, 13 predicted proteins | sample Leawel138RmetaG_FD_122245 | JGI IMG/M metagenome (GOLD analysis project Ga0172382, IMG submission 122245) | Leachate microbial communities from a municipal landfill in Southern Ontario, Canada - Leachate well 138R metaG | ecosystem: Engineered > Solid waste > Landfill > Unclassified | place...
TAAAGTTCTATCCGAAAAAGATGTCACAATTAATAATCTTAAAAATGAGCTGAACATATATAAGATTGATAACACAGAAACGATAAAAGAAATTTCCATATTGTTCCCCGAACTCAAAGACGTATCCATTGGTAAACACATCACAAATCTAAACACTGATTCTACAAAAACAGTTACTGTTTTGCTGTATCAAAAAGACAGTATCAATCAAGGAGAAATTGATGTAAACAAAATAGACCGCTGGCTAAAACAAAAGTTTAAAACACCTGATATAAAAATTGTACAACAATAATAAAAAAACAAAACTTAGAGTTTTTAATTTGTATCATTGAAGTGTTTATGAGTTGTATATTATCTTAGAAAACAACCAAGTAGAAAAATATAAACGAACTAATCTTACCAAAACATCAAATGAAACTTGTAGCTGAAGTTAAAAAAGCCGTGTGGAACGAATTTGTTTCATATAAAAATGTAAGGAATTATATTGAAAAATGACACATACACGACAGGCAAAATTATAACTGGGAAACCTTTAGTTTAGTAATAAAAAATGATAAGTCTTCAGATCGGTTTTTTAAACCAAAGTTTATGTACTCTGACCCAATTAAAATCCGTACATTTGCCGTTTTAATTTTAAGCCTATTATGAAAATAGAAGACCAACTAAAACAAAGGAGTTCAAACCAATGCGAACTATCCGGGAGTACCGAAAATCTTGTAATATATGAAGTGCCGTTTGCTCCAAATTCCGATGCAAACGGCTCTATTCTGATTTGCGAAAAATGCCTGAACCAGATTGAAAAAAAAGAAGAATTAGACAGTAAATTCTGGGAGGTTTTTTTGTTGAACTCTATGTGGAGCGAAGTCCCTGCTGTTCAAGTTGTTTCGTGGAGAATGCTCAGCCGTTTCAGAAACGAAAGTTGGGCTGCTGATGCTCTTGATATGATGTATCTTGACCAAGAAACCCTTGCTTGGGCAGAAAAGACAGGCGATCATTTGGCAGAAGCCTCTCAGTTGCACAAAGACTGCAACGGAAACATTCTGATAAACGGAGATACCGTAACGCTTATCAAAGATTTAGACGTAAAAGGCTCTACGCTTAACGCAAAAATAGGAACGGCAGTCCGAAACATACGTTTGGTTCACGACAACCACGAGCAAATCGAAGGGAAAATCGAAGGACAATCTATTGTTATTCTGACCAAATTCGTTAAAAAACAATAGGCACATTATGCTTTCAGTCACAGATGCACAGATGAATAAAGTATAAAAATTAAATTTATACAGATATAACTGATTGCTTCACATTCAATAGCTGCGAAACAAACAAAAAACCCAATAAATATCGTCTGTAAACTGTAAATCAAAAAATGAATTACCTTTCTGTCGAAAATATATCAAAATCGTATGGTGAAAGAGTCTTGTTTAAAGACCTTTCGTTCGGAATCAACAAAGACCAAAAAATTGCGTTTGTAGCCAAAAACGGAACCGGAAAAACATCTATTCTCAAAATCATTACAGGCGAAGATATGCCCGATTCAGGTCAGGTTATTATGAGAAAAGAAATTAAAATGGCTTTCCTTTCTCAAGAACCTAAGCTAAATCCGGAACTCACTATCGAAGAAAGTATTTTTGCTTCAGACAATATGGTTCTGAAAGTTATCGAACAATACGAAAAAGCACTCGAAAACCCTGAAGATGAAGAGGCTTATCAAAAAGCCTTCGACAAAATGGATTTGCACAACGCTTGGGATTTTGAAACACAATACAAACAAATTCTTTTTAAACTAAAATTAGAAGACCTTAAACTCAAAGTAAAAAGCCTATCGGGAGGGCAAAAAAAACGTTTGGCACTAGCTATCATCTTGCTCAACAAACCCGATTTGTTGATTCTCGATGAGCCTACGAACCATTTGGATTTAGAAATGATTGAATGGCTGGAGAATTACTTCGCCAAAGAGCCCATTACGCTCTTTATGGTCACTCACGACCGCTATTTTTTGGAGCGAGTTTGTAACGAAATTATCGAACTTGAAAACGGACAACTCTATCAATACAAAGGGAATTATTCGTATTATCTGACCAAAAAAGAAGAACGAGTAGCAGCCGAAAATGCATCTATTGATAAAGCCAAAAACCTATATGTAAAAGAGCTTGATTGGATGCGACGTCAGCCCAAAGCAAGAACTACCAAATCAAAATCTCGTCAGGATGATTTTTATGTAATCCAAGAAAAAGCACATTCCAGACGAAAAGAACATCAGGTAGAGTTAGAAATCAATATGGAACGAATGGGAAGCAAGATTATTGAGCTTCACAAAGTTTCTAAAAAATATAACGACAAAGTAATCCTAAACGGATTTGACTATACTTTCAATAAAGGCGAACGCATCGGAATTATCGGGAAAAACGGAACCGGAAAATCAACTTTCTTGAATATTCTGACGCAAACTATTCCGCCTGATTCAGGGAAAGTGGTAATCGGAGAAACCATCAAAATCGGTTATTACACCCAAAGTGGCATCAACCCAAAACCGGAACAAAAAGTAATTGATATCATCAAAGAATTTGGCGAATATATTCCGCTTACTAAGGGTAGAACTATTTCGGCTGGACAACTTTTGGAACGCTTTTTATTCGACAGAAAAAAGCAACACGATTATGTCGAAAAGCTATCTGGAGGAGAATTAAAACGATTGTATCTGTGTACGGTTTTGATTCAAAATCCGAATTTTTTGATTCTCGATGAGCCTACCAACGATTTGGATATCGTGACGTTAAATGTATTGGAAAACTTCCTTTTAGATTATCCGGGTTGTCTTTTGGTAGTTTCTCACGATCGTTATTTTATGGATAAAATCGTCGATCATTTATTTGTTTTTAGAGGCGAAGGAGAAATAGAGGATTTCCCTGGAAACTATTCTGATTTTAGAAGTTATGAGGATTCGGCAGAACCCGTAAAAGAAGAAAAAGCAGAAAATTCGACTACTAAAAACAATTGGAAAGAACAGCAATCTAAAAAATCACTTTCGTTTAACGAGCAGAAAGAATTCCAGAAAATAGAACGTGAAATCAAAGATTTAGAATATCAGAAAAAGCAAATCGAACAAGAATTCTCTGAAGGAAAAGTATCAGATGACAAGATTGAAACCAAAGCCAACGAACTTCAAAAAATCATCAAATCATTAGAAGAAAAAGAAGAACGTTGGTTTGAGCTTTCGTCTAAAATGGAGTAATTGATAATACTTCTTATTAAAGTTACCCAACCGAAGTCTCCTGAACTTCTTAAAAGAAAATTACCAAAAACAAGCAATTTATAAGTCGAGCTACATCAGTTTAAAGGGATTTTAGCGAAAATTCATAAAAATTGGTTTTTGTATTTTATTCTTTGTCAAAAAAAACTATCTTTGCACCACGAAAATCAAAAGTGATTTAATTAAAATAAATAGCTGTTTAATAAATAGATACGTTATGTCTAAAACAATAGGTAAAGTAGCACAAATCATCGGGCCGGTTATCGATGTTGTGTTTGAGGCTCAAAATGCAGAGCTTCCAAGAATTTATGATTCGTTAGAAGTAACCAAAGCAGACGGTTCTAAATTGGTTCTTGAGGTTCAATCGCACATCGGAGAAAATATGGTTCGTACCATTTCGATGGACTCAACTGACGGATTGAGCAGAGGAGTTGAGGTTGTTGCTACGGGAGCACCTATTCAAATGCCTGTAGGAGAAAACATCTACGGACGTTTGTTTAACGTAATCGGAGATGCTATTGATGGTCTTGAGAACTTACCAAAAGAAGGTTCAAACGGACTTCCAATTCACAGACAAGCTCCTAAATTTGAAGATCTTTCTACTTCTACCGAAGTTCTTTTCACAGGAATTAAAGTAATCGACCTTATCGAGCCTTATGCAAAAGGAGGAAAAATTGGACTTTTCGGAGGAGCTGGAGTAGGTAAAACCGTACTTATCCAAGAGCTTATCAACAACATCGCAAAAGGACACGGAGGTCTTTCCGTTTTTGCTGGAGTTGGAGAGCGTACTCGTGAAGGAAACGATTTGCTTCGTGAGATGTTGGAGTCAGGAATTATCAAATACGGAGACGATTTTATGCACTCTATGGAAGAAGGTGGATGGGATTTATCCAAAGTAGATAAAGAACTGATGAAAGAATCGAAAGCTACTTTCGTTTTCGGACAGATGAATGAGCCACCTGGAGCTCGTGCAAGAGTTGCTCTTTCGGGACTTACCATTGCAGAATATTTCCGTGACGGAGCAGGAGATTCTCAAGGAAAAGACGTACTTTTCTTCGTGGATAATATCTTCCGTTTCACACAGGCAGGTTCAGAGGTTTCGGCTCTTTTGGGACGTATGCCATCAGCTGTGGGTTACCAACCTACATTGGCTACCGAGATGGGAGCAATGCAAGAGCGTATTACTTCAACAAAAAAGGGATCAATTACATCAGTACAGGCGGTTTACGTTCCTGCAGATGACTTGACCGACCCTGCACCGGCTACTACCTTTGCCCACCTTGATGCAACAACGGTACTTTCTCGTAAAATTGCAGAACTTGGAATTTATCCTGCTGTTGATCCACTAGATTCAACATCGAGAATTCTTACTCCTGAAATCTTAGGAAAAGACCACTATGATTGTGCTCAAAGAGTAAAAAACATTCTACAAAAATATAAAGAGCTTCAAGATATCATTGCGATTCTTGGTATGGAAGAGCTTTCTGAGGAAGATAAACTATCTGTATCAAGGGCAAGACGTGTTCAACGTTTCTTATCGCAACCGTTCCACGTAGCAGAGCAGTTCACGGGTATTCCGGGAGTTTTGGTTGATATCAAGGACACCATCAAAGGATTCAATATGATTATTGACGGAGAGCTTGACCATTTACCGGAAGCAGCTTTCAACCTGAAAGGAACTATTGAAGATGTAATCGAAGCAGGACAAAAAATGTTAGCAGAGGCTTAATGAGTTTACAGTATTCAGTATTGAAATGTCTTAATACTTGATACTTAATGCTTAATACTAATACTATGAAATTAGATATCATATCACCAGAAGTATCGTTGTTTTCGGGAGAGGTAGTTTCTGTAACGGTTCCGGGAACAAATGGAGAATTTCAAATGTTGAACAATCACGCAGCTATCGTTGCAGTATTGACCAAAGGAAAAGTGAAAATAGAAGCGAATTCATTCAGCAAAAGCACTTCACACGAAGATAAATTTGTTAAAGAAGGTAACAAATACGCGCTTATGATTGACTCAGGAACTCTTGAGATGAAAGATAACAAAGCTGTTATTTTAGTTGACTAAAAGAATTTGGAAATATTACTAAAAAAGTCTCGCATTTGCGAGACTTTTTTTATCTGGAAAAATCCTTTCGAGAATGGAAAAAAAGAGTTTAAAACTCAGCTTAAAAAATCAATTACCTCCTTGCACAGCCTTAGCCGAGCGATTCTCTAAAATCATATAAACCTGAACTCCGAAGAGTAACGAAGCTACAACCAAATGCGAGGTCTGCATCCCGAAAGGAAAATCAAAATAATACATCATCACTCCCGAAATTACCTCCAATCCGAAAAGGAGTATTACCCAATTCATTTTAGAAAAACCAAGTTGTAATTTTCGGTTGCGGAAAAACATATAAATCGCAACTCCAATTACCAAAAAGGTAAAAGTTCTGTGTAGATAAAAACCAAATGGTGGCTCTGCCAAAATAAGGCTCATATCGCCATATCCGAATTTCTTGATTTGATTATCTACAAATTGACGAACTTGTGTACCAAGAACAATTTGTATCAAACTAAATAGCAAGGAAACCCAAAGCAATTTCGAAAATATTCCATCTTTTTTAAGTTGAACAGATTTTGGCTTGACCAAATGCAAGATATACAGAATTACCGCTACAATCACAAGCGCCATAACCATGTGGATGGTAATCTTAACCGGATTCAGCACCGAATATACAACTGTTGCTCCTAACCAAGCCTGAAACCCCATCATAAAGACCACCAACCACGATAATAAAACGACTTTTTTCTTTTCCCTCCAATAAGAAAAAGACAAAATAGCCATCACAAAACAGCCTAATCCTGCCAATGCTCCACAAAGCCGGTTGATGTATTCTGTCCAGGTGTGATATACATTAAAAACAGCATAGTCATGCTTGGTATACACTTTCCAATCGCTGTCCTGAAAAGTCTCTGAGGTTGTAAAATCTTGTTTTGCTACGAATAGTTTTTCGTTATAAATAATTACTTGCCCTTTTTTAAATTCTTTGTCTTGTTGAAAAAGAAGCTCTTTTTCGTCAGTCGGAGGAATATAATATCCGAAACACTTTGGCCAATCAGGACAACCCATTCCTGAACCTGTCATTCTAACCAAAGCGCCTGCTATGATTACTAAATAAACTAAAACTAAAGAAATTTTTACGGAAGTGGGAAAGTAATTTTTCATTTTACTAAATATGAAGAAACATAGTACAAAAATACGACTTGAAATTCGTTTTTTTAGAAACAAACGCACAAACTTTTTATATTTTGTCAAGTCAAAACAAAAAAATCCGATAACTATTAGTCATCGGATTTTTAATAATTAATTTTGTTTTGTTCTGATTATTCTTGTGGTCCTCCGCTTACAATAATAAACTCCGACCTTCTGTTCATAGCGTCTTCTTCTTCGGTACAATCGTCTTCACAATCAACTTTCGGCTCATATTCTCCGAATCCTTTACCTGTAATTCTGTCTTTGTCAACTCCTTTAGAGATAATATACTGAACTGTTGATTGAGCTCTACGTTCAGAGAGGCTCTCGTTATAAAGGTCACTACCTTTACTATCTGTATGCGATTTTACAAAAATCACCATTTCCGGATAATCAACCGTCATTACTTTTACAAGTTTGTCAAGCTCTTGTGCACCTTGTTCTGTAATGTTGCTCTTGTCAAATTCAAAGAAGATAGGATTTAGAATTACCTCATCAACTGTAACAATCACTTCAACCGGTGTTAATAGAATTACTGTTTCTGTCTTACCTCCTTTTTCGGAGCTTGCCAACACTACAGTATTTGGCTCGTAATTTGGCTTACTTGCCTGTAAAGCATATTCTTTTTTACACTCTGTATAGAAGTTTGTAGTTCCTTTTTCAGATGTCGTTTGCGATTCAATAGTGTTCTTTTTATCATCTAAGATTGAAACACTTGCATTAGCAAGTACTTCTCCTGTTTTTGCATCTTTTACTATCACAAAAGCATCTCTACCACAAATCGGATGTACATAATAAATATTATCTTCTCCTGCCCTATTCGACGACACAAATCCTACTTCTTTCGATTGGTTAAAGGTAAAAGAAAAATCGTCTTTTTCGCTATTTACCGGTTTTCCTAAATTTACAGCTTGGTTCGCTTTAGGCTCTAACTTGAAAATATCAAGTCCTCCGAATCCTTGTCTTCCGCTTGAAGCAAAATAAAGTGTTCCGTCATCTGCAATAAAAGGAAATCCTTCTCTTCCTGCTGTGTTTACTTTATCTCCTAAGTTTACAGGTTTTCCATAGCTTCCTGCACCTTTTACCTCTACTTTCCAAATATCTGAACCTCCTAAACCTCCGGGCATATCAGAAGCAAAATAAAGTGTTTTTCCATCTTTGCTCAAACTCGGATTACCTACGTTATAGTCTGTGCTATTAAACGGAAGCGGTTTAATGTTTGTCCATTTTCCATCTTTTTTCTCTGCTCTGTATATTCCTACTTTTCCGATTCTGGCATTGGCATCTTTGTCTTTTTCTACTTCACCGTCTGCTCTTCCGTCTCTCGAAAAGAAAGCTACTTTTCCGTCTGCACTAACTGCTACAGGACCATCGTGAAATTTCGAGTTAAGATCGCTTATCGAGGTTGGCTCAGACAATGTGCCGTCTGCTGAATATACAGACTGGAAAATATCTAAATACGACTCTCCTGTAGCTCTTTTGTCTGTCTTCCCGCTTCGGTTGCTGGTAAAGAAAACAATATTGTCATTTCCTAAAACTGCTCCGAAAGAACTACTTCCTTGTTTGTTTATTTTTGCTTGGGTTACATCAAACAATTTTTCTTTTGACTGTAAACTCGGAATATAATTCGGGTTGGCTCTGTGAGCTTGGGCTCTTTGATCGCTCGGACTAAGACTTGCAAACTTGTCCATTTGTTTGTTTGCCTCTTCATACTTTCCTTTGGTCTTTAAAGCCTGTGCGTAGTTGTAATAAATTTCAGGGTCTTTTTGATCTTTTTTGACTGCCTGAGCATAATATTGGATTGCTTTATCCATATCAAACAGATGATAATAACTGTCTCCTAATCGCTTATAAACATACTCATCTGCTTTTTTATTCTTTACTAATGCTTCATATTCTTTTATAGCTCCGACATATTGGTAGCTTTCAAACATTCTGTCTGCCTTTGCCGTGTCTTTGTTTTGAGCATATCCGCTCAAAGCTATTAATAATCCTAATGTGATATATAATTTTTTCATCTCTATTTTTCTTTTTCAGGTTAGAAATATCTCGGAGAAACCGATACTTTTTTCGGGAAATTCAAGTCGAACAACAACATAAACTCGTGTGAGGAAGGTGTTGTAAAGTTCAAATCCGATACGATATGATCATAAGCATATCCTAAACGTATATTAGGAGTAACGGCAAAATTTACCATAGCTCCAAATGAATCTTCTAAGCGATAAGTACCTCCGATTTCAAATTTTTCAAAAAACAAAAAGTTAGCTGAAACATCCAGCGAAGTCGGAGCTTCGAAAGCTGATTTCAACATGAATGAAGGCTTAAATTTTGTATTTTGAGACAATTGAAACACATACCCTCCTGTTAAGAAATAGTGTTGGGTTTCGCCGGCAAATTTATATTGTTGTCCGGAGTGGGTTACATCTAAGTGAGTTGCTTCAAGCATATTCGGAACAGAAAGTGCCAAATAGTAATTTTGTGTGTAATAGAAAAAACCTGCCCCTAAATTCAGATATGTATTATTTACATCTTCATTAAAAGCCGGATCATCAGGATGTTGTGTAAACCCTGGTGCAGAAATATCAGTAAAAAGACCTACCTTGTGAAAAGTAGCTCCGGCTTTGACACCAAAAGCCAAACGGTGTTCTCCGCCTAAGTTTAATGTATATGAAAAATCGGCATACACGTTGTTCTCTTCAACAGGCCCGATTTTGTCGGTTATGGCTGATAATCCTAATCCGACATTTTTTCCTACCGGACTATGAACAGAGAATGTTCCTGTTTTTGGAGCATCTTCAATCTCAACCCACTGCATTCTGTATAACAAGCCAACTGACAAATTTTCTTTTGAACCAGCATAGGCAGGATTCATGACGTTCATATTATACATATACTGTGTATAATGTGGATCCTGCTGTGCCTCAGCCTTAATAAACAGAAAGGCTAATGGGATAGTAAATAATAGTCTTTTCATTTTTTAATTTGTTTTAGTTAAAATTTTGGTTGTATTTGTACAACCCACAAAACCCTCTTTTTTTAGTTATTTAATATTTCTGTTTGGTTCTTATCGCTACTCTATTTTTTGGCATCTTTAAAATTAAATTGCCTCTCAGCAATCCTCCAAAATTAAAGTTTTTTTTTAAATTTCATACTATCAGCACAAAAAAATAAAAAATATTTGTATGTCTTACGTTTTCTGTGGCTTTTTTCTGGCCGCAGGAAACAAGACGTTGTTCAATATTAATCTATACCCTGGAGAATTCGGATGCAAATCCAAGACAGTCGGAGCATCTCCCACTCTGTGTTGGTAATCTTCCGGATCATGTCCTCCAAAAAACGTGAACATCCCCTTCCCTTTTGTCCCGTGAATATATCTCCCTTCTCCGTTGAGCTTCATTTCTCCAAGAATCAGAATATTTGATTTGACTTTATCTCTGGAAAATGCTGTGGTTTGTCCGAAAAAACCCTTTACGAGCTGTGTGTGATTCTGACAAAGCATTGTCGGAATCGGATCCCATTTTGCTGAAAATTCCATAAGAGTAAAGTAATCAGCCTCCATCGGAATAGATTTTACTCTGTCTTGAGTAGTGTCTATATCGGAAAACTCGTATATATTGGGGTTTCTTTCCAAAATATAGTCTTTAAAAGCAAATGTTTTCGAATAGTCAATCTTTGATTGATAATTTGCCTCGCTCGGATCTCCGTCAAACATCGGTTCGCAGATATCAACATCTTCAGCCGAAAGAGCAATATCAAAACTATCTGTAGCTGAACACATCGCAAACATAAATCCACCTCCAATTACATAATCTCGAATTTTTTTAGCCACATCTAATTTTAAGTCGGAAACTTTTTGGTATCCTAACTTGGCTGCCATTTCTTCTGCCTCTTTTTTTTGTTGCATATACCAAGGAGCATTTCTGTAAGCACCAAAAAATTTTCCGTACTGTCCCGTAAAGTCTTCGTGGTGCAAATGCAGCCATTCATACATTAATAGGGCATCACTCAGAATTTCTTCGTCATAAATCTTGTCAAACGGAATTTCAGCATACGTAAGCACAAGTGTAACCGCATCGTCCCAAGGGTTTTTCCCTTTCGGGGTATAAACTGCAATTTTCGGTGCTTTTTCCAGAATTACAGTCTCCATATTCAGCGAAGGACTGCTTATTTCCGAAAGAATGGAATTTGCCTGTGCTTCCGAAAGCAACTCAAAACTAACTCCTCTTATCTGACATTCTTTCCTGATGTTATCGGTATCGGGAAGCAAAAATGAACCTCCTCTGTAATTCAAAAGCCAACTTACTTTATATTCCTGCTCCAAAACCCAATAGGTAATTCCGTAGGCTTTAAGGTGATTTTTTTGTGAAGCCTCATCCATAGGCAGCAACACAAAAGAAGCCTGAACCTGTAGAAAAGTCAGGAAAAATAAACTGCTAAAAAATATTGTTTTTATGGATTTCATTATAGATAAACTGCCCAAAGATAAAAAAATTATTCAATAAACCCTTTGACTCGACAACTACTTTTTAAACATAAAATATACTGCCAAAATCAAAAATACAAAAGAAATCAAGTGATTCGGTCTGAATGTTTCGTTTTTGAACACCAAAAGCGTAAACACCGCAAACACAACTAAGGTAACCACTTCCTGAATTACCTTAAGTTGCAATAGCGAAAACGGACCTCCATTACCGTGATAACCCATTTTATTGGCAGGAACCATAAACACATATTCGAATAAAGCAACTCCCCAACTAATCAGAATAATGGCTATGAGTCCTAATTTTTGAAAACCTTTCCATTCTGAAAATTTCAGATGCCCATACCAAGCCAATGTCATAAAAACATTAGATATGACAAGCAACACAACAGTTAAAACTCCCTTCATTGATTTAAGACTAACAATTACTGTCTTTTAGATTTGAAACTTATTGTAGTAAATAAACTAAGAATAAAGCAGGAACAAAATAAATCACTATGGTTCTGGCTCCGTCATAATCCTTGGCAACACGCTGACCCAAGAGCAAAAACAAAAGTGTAATACACGAAATTATTCCACTTATAAGAGCAATTTCTGTATTTTGATTAATCAGAATCGACAAAATACCGATAACAGCCAATAGACCCGAAATCATTTCGAGGACAAGAATAAGCCCAACCGAAAAAGGAACTTTATTTTTTAGAAAAGTTTCTGAAAAATGAGATTTTAACCATTCTACATTTCCTTTCCAATCCGAAATTTTGTCAATTCCTGATTGCAAAAAGGTAATGGCTAAAAACGCTAAAATAATAATTTCTGTAATATGATTCATATAGCTTGATTTTTAAACAAAAGTATGAAATTAAATTGATTGTAACAGAGTGATCAATTTTTGAGAAAAAAAGATTGATAATTATTTGAAAACAAAAAAGATAGTTATACCTTTGCACTCCTTTTTTTGGCAATTTCAGGGTTTCTTGAAAAGGGAATTTGTAACAAATTAATGTAAAACGCTTCTTTTGTCTTTTGCTAATAAAGAAACCTGACAGACAACAGAATACAAATTAAATTATCAGATTATGTCTGAACAAACACAAACTCCAGAAGAATTTTTAGCAAATTTTAACTGGGAAAACTATCAGGAAGGTATTGACGCTGTTGATACAAAAAAACTCAAAGAATTTGAGGAATTAGTTGACAAAACATTTATCTCTACAGACAACGAAGAAGTTGTTGAAGGTGTGGTTGTAAGAATCACTGACAGAGATGCAATTGTTGACATCAACGCAAAATCAGAAGGTGTTATCTCCCTGAACGAGTTCCGTTACAACCCACACTTAAAAGTTGGGGACAAAGTAGAGGTACTTATTGATGTAAGAGAAGACAAAACAGGACAACTTGTACTTTCTCACAGAAAAGCTCGTGTTATCAAAGCTTGGGACAGAGTTATTGCTGCTAATGAAACCGGAGAAATCGTAAACGGATTCGTAAAAGCAAGAACAAAAGGAGGTATGATTGTAGATGTTTTCGGAATCGAAGCGTTCTTACCTGGATCTCAAATTGATGTGAAACCAATACGTGATTACGATCAATACGTAAACAAAACAATGGAATTCAAAGTCGTTAAAATCAATCACGAATTCAAAAATGTTGTGGTTTCTCACAAAGCTCTTATCGAGGCTGATATCGAAGAACAGAAAAAAGAAATCATCGGACAGCTTGAGAAAGGCCAAGTGCTTGAAGGAGTGGTTAAAAACATCACTTCATACGGAGTATTTATCGACCTTGGAGGTGTTGATGGACTTATTCATATCACAGATCTTTCTTGGTCAAGAATCAATCACCCAAGTGAAGTTCTTGAACTAGATCAAAAACTCAATGTTGTAATCCTTGATTTCGACGAAGATAAATCAAGAATCCAATTAGGATTAAAACAACTAAGCACTCACCCTTGGGATGCTCTTTCGGCTGACCTTAACGTAGGTGATAAAGTAAAAGGAAAAGTAGTTGTTTTAGCTGATTACGGAGCCTTTATCGAAGTAGCAGAGGGTGTAGAAGGACTTATTCACGTTTCTGAAATGTCTTGGTCAACACACCTAAGAAGTGCTCAAGATTTTGTAAAAGTTGGTGATGAAATAGAGGCAGTTATTCTTACTTTGGACAGAGAAGAAAGAAAAATGTCTTTGGGTATCAAACAACTTACTCAAGACCCTTGGACAGATATTACCTCTAAATATCCGGTAGGATCTAAACACACGGGAATGGTAAGAAACTTCACAAACTTCGGGGTATTCGTAGAGCTTGAAGAAGGAGTAGATGGACTTATTTACATCTCTGACCTTTCTTGGACTAAGAAAATCAAACATCCATCAGAATTTGTAAACGTAGGAGATAAATTAGACGTGGTTGTGTTAGAGCTTGATGTTGAAGGAAGAAAACTTTCTTTAGGACACAAACAAACTACCGAAAATCCTTGGGACAAACACGAAGACACTTTTGCCGTAGGTACTGTTCATACTGGCGAAATTGCCGAAATCGTTGACAAAGGTGCTACTGTTGAATTTAACGAAGACGTAGTAGCGTTTATTCCTACCCGTCACTTAGAAAAAGAAGACGGAAAGAAACTTAAAAAAGGTGATTCTGCCGAGTTCAAAGTAATTGAGTTCAACAAAGAATTCAAAAGAGTAGTAGCTTCGCACACGGCTATTTTCCGTGAGGAAGAAGAAAAAGCCGTGAAAGCCGCCGAAACTTCAACAAACCAAGCAGAGAAAACTACTTTGGGAGATATTGATGCTCTTGCAGAACTAAAAGAAAAAATGGATAAAGAAAAATAGTATTTTTCATAATTGTTTTTTTGGTTAAACAATGAAAATGCCTTTCGCTATTTATGCGAAAGGCATTTATCTTTTTTGCAAAAAGAAAATATCGTATTTTTGAACCTTTAAACAAGCTGTTAAATGCAACGATTAGAAGAACTTCTGAAAGAAAACGATTATATAAAGTCAAATTTCAAACTGTCTAAAACCCAGCATTTGCTGATTACCGCAAAAATAAACGGAATATCCGGAAAATTTATTTTAGACACGGGAGCCTCTAACAGTTGTGTTGATTTTCAATTTGAGGAATACTTCAAACTCAAAACCCAAGATTCAAAAACCCAAGTAGCCGGAGCCGGAGCAGTGGGAATGCCTTCGAAAATTTCAGAATATAATATGCTGAAAATTGGACGATGGAAAGCCTTTCAGATGAATGTAGTTTTGTTCGACCTAACCCACGTAAACCAAGCTCTTTCGCAAGTAAAAATCAAACCCATTCACGGAATTATAGGAGCAGACGTGCTCTTGGAAGGAAAAGCTATTATCGACTACGAAAACAAAAATCTATTCTTAAAAAAGCAAGATACGCTCAAACGGAATTTACTCCTGTTTTAAGATATTTTTGAGTATTTCTCATTTGTTCATTCATAAAATTTTATTAGACTTGAAAACACTAACTATTAAAAATCAACACCATAGCCTCTCCCAAAACCCTACCTCTGATGAAGTAATTGTTGTTTATAAAATTAATTGAGGGAGATTCTGTTTATCTTTCAGTAACAGGTTTTTATGGTTCAAACATTTCCAATAATTATATTTTGGATATTTCCGAAAATGATATAACTTTGAACGTAAGTAATTATCCACAAGGACTTTACTCAATAGCATTGATAGTAAACGGACAAATTCAGGACACAACAACACTTATCAAACAATAAACATTCAATTATGAAAAATATACTATACATTTTGTTTTTTATAGTGGTTAGCTATAAAGCAACAGCACAGATAACTTATATTCCCGACCCTGCTTTTGAACAGGCACTTATTGATTTAGAAATTGATAGCGACGAAGTAATAAACGGGCAAGTCCTGACAAGTGATGTGGAAAACGTTACGGAACTCGAAATATTTGGATATGATTATTTTGAACTGTCCGATTTAACAGGAATTCAGGACTTTACTTCATTGGAAAAATTATCAATTACTTTTTCTGAAATTACAGAATTAGATGTGAGTCAGAATTTACAGTTAAAGGAATTGGATTGTAGCAGTAATGAATTAACTTCGTTAGATGTTTCTTCAAATACATTATTAGAAAAATTATATTGCGGAAATTATGGGATTGATGTAGGTCCTTTTAATATGATTGAAGAAATTGATTTGAGTAATAACCCAAACATTTATGACTTTAATGCTTTTGATATGTTTCTAAAAAAGATCAATCTGAAAAATGGTAATAACAATTCTAATATGAGTATAGATGTTAGTATTTTCCCTTGGGGTATGGACGAGCCTGATTATGACCCTTACGAAATTAAAAATACGGTTTGCATAGAAGTTGATGATGAAGATTTAGCTCAAAACAATCAATATCCTTATTCAGAGTGGAATATAACTCACGGAGGACACGTTGCGGTTCATTTTACCGATAATGTCGAAGCTTGTGCTTTAAACACCCAATCTTTTACTCAAAACAAAATAAGCATTTATCCCAACCCTGTTTCCGATATGCTGTATTTTGAAACAGCAGATTCAGTAATTGAAAAAGCAATAATTTTTGACCTTTCGGGCAGGAAAATTTTAGAGCAAAACCAAGTAAATACTATCTCTGTTTCCGATCTGCAAAAAGGAAATTATATCTTAAAAATATTTTCTGATAAAGGAGTACAGACAGAAAAAGTAGTCGTAAGATAATTGAGTTTAACTGCGTAGTAACTTTGTGTGTGTGTGCTAAAACTTCTTAAGATAAATTCAGCACTTCAACCCGAACCAATCCGTCTTCGTCTATATCAGTAAGCCGAACCGGCTGAAGCGTATTAGCCAAATACGGATTCCAAGGCATTTTTACTTTTACGTAATTTTCGGTAAATCCGTGAATATAACCTTCGTGGTTTTCGTTTTCAAAAAGTACTGTTTTGGTTTTTCCGAGTTGGCTTTCATAAAAAGCTCTGCGTTTTTTAACCGAAAGTCCCCGAAGCATTTTACTGCGTTTGCTCCTGATATTCATCGGAACGGAATTTTCCATTTCGGCTGCAAGAGTATTGTCTCTTTCGGAATACGTAAATACGTGCAGGTACGAAATATCCAAATCAGTCAAGAAGTTATACGTTTCTAAGAAA
>Ga0172382_10007016_pt1 | contig 16134 bp, 14 predicted proteins | sample Leawel138RmetaG_FD_122245 | JGI IMG/M metagenome (GOLD analysis project Ga0172382, IMG submission 122245) | Leachate microbial communities from a municipal landfill in Southern Ontario, Canada - Leachate well 138R metaG | ecosystem: Engineered > Solid waste > Landfill > Unclassified | place...
GGTCAGGGCGCGGTCGAGCATGTTCTTGCGCTTGCCCGCCGGCAGCGCCCGGATGCCAAACAGCAACTCGGCCAGCGTGACGCTCGACAGATACAAGGTTTCCGCCGCCTGGTCGTTCAGCCAAGCCCTCACGGCTGCGTCTGGCTCCGGCTTCATCGCCTCGGAAACGACGTTAGTATCCAGGACGATCATTCAGTCGAAGCGCAACGGTTTGGCCGGCGTCTTGTCGCGCGCCCTCTCGAAAACGGTGAAATCTTCATTGGTCAACCCGATCTTGCGACCGATGGCGGCCAGGGCTTCCCCTACACGCACGCGCTTCTCCGGCTTGACCACGGATGCCAGAATCTCGCGCACCTCCGCTTCCGTGCTGCGGCCGTGCTGGGCCGCCCGCACGCGCAAAGCGCGATGCACGTCATCCGGCACATTCCTTACAGTCAGGATTGCCATGATTCAACACTCCTTGTTTGCTTTCCATGACTGCAATCATAGAACTATGCAGTCACCCGTGCAAGGCTGCGTCAAGCTCTGTTAACCCAAAGCAGTAATGTCCCCTCCGGGCATTTCCAATGGGATGACCCAACGCCGGTTGGGGATCTGGAGCTTGTGAACAATGGCGAGACGGTTGAAGGCACGTTGATCCTCATGAGCGAGTGGCAGGCGAAGCTCCAGGCTTATCTTTGATGCGGAAGCTTTTTGGATTGCGCAATCCAAAGCAAAGGCGCTTCAGCTTATCGCGGTGGAATATGACGACAACGAGATCAGCACCCCATGTCTATTCTCATCGTCCTTCCAGCCAGTTTTCGACACTGAGGCCACGGATGCGATTGAACTCTCGTATATTGTCCGTGACCAATGTCATCCCGAGCGCGTAGGCATGAGCGCCAATCAATAGATCATTGAGGCCGATGGTCTGCCCTGCCGCCTCTAACTCTGTGCGGATACCGCCATATTCGGCATCGGCTGGAACATCCAGTGGCAGCACCGGGATTGTTTCAAGCACGCCTTCCACCTTGGCGAGCAGCTTGGCCGACCCTTTCTTTGCACAGCTGTAACGCAACTCGGCGGCGACAACGATGCTGGTGCAAACCTCTTTGGGATCAACCGTTTCAATGCGGCGCGCGGCCAGCCCGAACGGATTGCGGATAATGTCGCTCCGGAATCCGCACCGCCTGACTGCGATTGTTGCGGAATAGCTTGGCCTCCTTGGGCCTGGATGACGGCACGGGAACGGGCATGGTATCGGCTCCTGGCATATGCCATATTGGATATGCCTGCGCCATCAAAATCAAGGGCAGACAGGATCAAGCGGCGGGACTTTCCGCCGCCATGCAGGAGCCGCAGGGAGGGCTTTACCGTGCCAGACACCAAATCACTCCCACTCGATGGTGGCCGGCGGCTTGGATGAAATATCGTAAACCACCCGATTGATCCCGGCGACCTCGTTGATGATCCGGGTGGAGATGCGACCCAATACTTCATAGGGTATGTGCGCCCAGTCTGCGGTCATGCCATCCGCCGACTCCACTGCACGCAAGGCAATGGTTTCGTCATAGGTCCGCGCGTCACCCATCACGCCGACACTGCGCACCGGCAGCAATACCGCAAAAGCCTGCCAGAGACGGTCATACAATCCGGCGTCACGGATCTCTTCCATGACGATACGGTCGGCACGGCGCAGGACTTCCAGGCGATGTTCATCAATCGCCCCCAGACAGCGGATGGCCAAGCCAGGACCTGGGAAGGGCTGACGCCGGATCACTTCTTCGGGCATGCCCAGCTCACGGCCGAGCTCCCGTACTTCGTCCTTGAACAGCTCACGCAAAGGCTCGACCAGTTGCAGGTGCATGCGCTCCGGCAAGCCACCCACGTTATGGTGAGACTTGATGGTTGCACTGGGGCCCTTAAACGAGATGGACTCGATCACGTCGGGATAAAGGGTGCCCTGGGCCAGGAAGTCGGCACCTTCCAGATGCTTCGACTCTTCCTCAAAAATCTCGATGAACAGATTACCGATGGCCTTGCGCTTCTTTTCGGGATCAGTGACATCCGCCAGCACATCCAGAAAACGCTGCCGGGCATCCACTACCTGCAGGGGAATCTGAAAGTAATTGCGAAAGACCGTCGCCACCTTCTCCGCTTCCCCAAAGCGCAACAGCCCGTTATCGACAAAAATGCAGGTGAGCTGGTCGCCGATGGCGCGATGAATGAGCACCGCCGCCACGGCCGAATCCACCCCGCCGGAAAGCGCGGCGATGACCCGACCCTTACCCACCTGGGCACGGATCGTCGCCACCGCCGTGTCCACATAAGAGTGCATGGTCCAGTCGCCGGTGCAGCCGCATACGCCGCGCACGAAGGCCGTGAGCATCTCCGCACCGCGAGGGGTATGGACCACCTCCATATGAAACTGCACGCCGTAAAAGTGGCGCACTGGATCACCAATGGCCGCCAGCGGCGAATTGGCACTGCTGGCCAGTACCCGGAAACCATCGGGCATGGATTCGATCCGGTCGCCGTGACTCATCCAGACTTCTTCCGCAGCACCTGCAGCCCCGAAGGGTAACAACGGGCCGACCGCTTCCACTATCTGAAGGTGCGCGCGGCCATATTCCCGATGCTCCGCCTTGCCTACCCGCCCGCCCAGTAAATGGGCCATCAACTGCAGGCCGTAACAAATACCGAGGACTGGCAAGCCCATGGCAAACAGGGCAGGATCAACGGATGGGGCATCGACATCATGCACCGATGATGGCCCTCCGGACAGAATGATCCCCTTGGGCCGCCAGGCCCGTATCTCCGCCAGCGCCATATTGTAGGGGTGAATTTCGCAATAGACGTGCGCTTCGCGCACCCGCCGCGCAATAAGCTGGGTGAACTGCGAACCGAAATCGAGAATCAGGATACGTTCTTGCATGGTTCACTCCACCCGGTAATTGGGCGCTTCTTTAGTGATATTCACGTCATGGACATGGCTCTCACGCACGCCCGCCTGGGTAATCTTGATGAAGCGGGCATGGCTGCGCAGGGCCGACAAATCTTCTGCCCCCAGGTAGCCCATGCTGGAGCGCAAGCCACCGAGGAGCTGATGAATCACCTGCCCGGCCGGACCCTTATAGGGCACCCGGCCTTCCACGCCTTCGGGCACCAGCTTGGGGGCCTCCGGACTGGCATCCTGAAAATAGCGGTCGGCAGACCCCTGCTGCATGGCCCCCAGCGAGCCCATGCCACGATACGCCTTGTAGGAACGACCCTGATAGAGTTCGATTTCGCCCGGCGCTTCGTCGGTACCCGCGAGCAGGCCACCGACCATGACCGCATGCGCCCCCGCGGCCAACGCCTTGGCGAAGTCCCCGGAATAGCGGATGCCGCCGTCGGCAATGAGCGATACGCCGGTACCTGCCAGCGCGTCCGCCACATTGCTGATGGCCGTGACCTGTGGCACACCTACCCCGGCAACAATACGCGTCGTACAGATAGAACCCGGTCCGATACCCACCTTGACGGCATCAGCGCCCGCTTCCACCAGCGCCAGGGCGGCCTCTCCAGTAGCAATGTTGCCGCCGATCACATCCACGTCCGGAAAATGATTCTTCACCCAGCGTACCCGGTCAAGCACACCCTGGCTGTGGCCATGGGCCGTATCGACGATAATGACATCGACCCCCGCCTCCGCCAGCGCCTGTACCCGCGCCTCGGTACCTTCGCCGACGCCCACCGCGGCGCCCACCAGCAAGCGGCCTTGCCCATCACGACAGGCCAGCGGGTGTTCGGTAGCTTTACGGATATCCTTGACCGTAATCAGCCCGCGCAATTCAAAACGGTCATTCACCACCAGGATTTTTTCAATGCGATGCTGGTGCAGCAATGCCTTGGTGACATCCAGACTGGTTCCTTCCGGCACCGTGACCAGTCGTTCCCTGGGCGTCATGACACTGCTCACCGGGGCATCCATGCGTGTTTCAAAGCGCAGATCGCGGTGCGTCACGATGCCCTCCAGACGCTCACCATCCACGACGGGCACCCCGGAAATTCCATGCACGGCCATCACCTGCAACACTTCGCGAATGCTCACATCGGCGCGGGTGGTAATGGGGTCTTTGATAACGCCAGACTCGAATTTTTTGACTCGCCGCACCAAAGCGGCCTGCTGGTCCGGAGACATATTCTTGTGAATGATGCCGATCCCGCCCTCTTGCGCAAGTCCGATGGCCATGGCAGCCTCGGTTACCGTATCCATCGCGGCCGAGAGCAGCGGAATGTTCAGCCGGATGCGTCGGCTGAGTTGGGTCGCGATCTGCACATCACGGGGGAGCACCGCCGAATGGGCGGGAACGAGGAGCACATCGTCAAAGGTGAGGGCTTCGCCGATCAGTTGCATAGTGATTCACCTAACAAGAAAGGGGCCGGGCCATTGCGTCCCAGCCCCATGGTTCAAGGCATTCCGCACTATACCGAAGCGGATATGAATTTTCCAGCCTCGTTTGACGAGACGGGCGCACTCTTGTAATTTTCTGCGATGACTCCATCATCTCCACGACCAGACCCGCAACGCAGCATCGTGACTGCTTCCATCATCGTTCCATGCCACAACGAATCCGGGAGTCTCCAGACTCTCTACACCCGTGTCCGTGCCGTCATGGACGAATCGGGTGAGCCATGGGAGATGATTTGCATCAATGACGGCAGCGGAGATGATACACTGTTGCAGTTGATCGCCCTGCATCACCAGGATCGGCGGGTCAGAGTTATTGATTTATCGCGGAATTTTGGCAAGGAAGCGGCACTTACCGCCGGGCTCGATGCCGCACAGGGAGAAGCCGCCATTCCGCTGGATGCTGACCTGCAAGACCCGCCCGAACTGATCCCCGAGCTTCTGGCCCGATGGCGGGAGGGATTTGATGTGGTGAACGCCGTTCGTCTCTCCCGCGAAGGAGAATCGTGGCTCAAACGCGCCTCTGCGCATGTCTTTTACCGGATCATCAATCGCATGAGCGACGTGGAGATACCGCCGGACACGGGTGATTTCCGGCTGTTGTCCCGGCCGGTTCTGGAGGCCCTGCAGGCGCTTCCCGAACGCAGACGATTCATGAAGGGTTTGTTTGCCTGGGTCGGCTTTCGCAGCACGAATGTGTACTACCATCGTGCGCCTCGCCATGCGGGTAAAACCACCTGGAGCTATTGGCGGCTTTGGAATCTCGCCGTAGAAGGTATTACTTCCTTTAGCCAGGTACCATTACAACTTGCCGCTTATCTGGGTTTTGCGGTTTCGCTGTTGGCCTTTCTTTATGCCGTCTGGCTGGTAATCAGCACCCTGGCGTATGGAAACCCGGTAAAGGGTTATCCATCCATCATGGTTACCCTGCTGTTCCTGGGTGGTGTGCAGCTCATGGCCCTGGGGGTGATCGGTGAGTACCTCGGTCGCATCTATGAGGAAAGCAAGCACAGACCGATTTACCTGGTCAGACAAGTGTGGGGCGGGGAGCATCCCCCCCAGGCTGTTCAGCCGCAGGACCATCCCTGAATGGGTTTTCAGCGCGCCGCGTCCAATATGCGTTCCGGCATTCAAGGTATCCGCTTTCCCGCAAACACTGCTTTTCCCTAACTTTTCAGGTACACTGTCGCCCAGATTACCGCCTACCAACCCAGAGATCGCCCTTGGTATCCATAAAATCATTTATTACCAAGCAGTTGAACCTGCCCGACAGTGCCGTCGAAATGGCGGCGGCGCCCTCATCGTTATCGCCCGGTATCCCCGGTGCGCGGGTCACACCGCGCAGTCAGCACAACGTATCCCGGCTACAGATCAGCGACAGTGCCCTGCAAGTGCTCAATGGCCTGCATCGTGCCGGCTTTCAGGCCTATCTGGTGGGCGGCAGTGTCCGCGATCTGCTGCTCGGACGGGAGCCCAAGGACTTCGACGTCGCAACAGATGCGCACCCGGAACAGGTCCGCAAGTTATTTCGCCGCAATGCCCGGCTGATCGGCCGACGGTTCATTCTGGTCCATGTGCAGTTTGGCAACGAGATCATAGAGGTAGCCACCTTCCGCGGCAGTGCGAACGGCAAGGAAGACGAATCCAGCGAGCACAGTGAAACGGGACGCATACTGGCAGACAACGTCTACGGTTCCCTGGAAGAGGACGCGCGGCGCCGGGATTTCACCGCCAACGCGCTCTATTATAATATTGCCGACCGCAGCATTCTGGATTTCTCCACCGGCATGGAAGATTTGCAGGCCGGCCGACTGCGCGTCATCGGTGACCCGGAACAGCGCTACCGGGAAGACCCTGTGCGGATGCTGCGGGCCGTCCGTTTTGCCGCGAAGCTTGGGTTCACTCTGGATGCTGCTGCCCAGGCACCGATAGCTGCCTGCCGGGAACACCTGCAAGAAGTGCCCTCGGCGCGGTTGTTTGAGGAAACGCTGAAACTTTTCCTGACCGGCCATGCGCAGACCAGCTTTGAGCACCTGCGCCAGATGGGATTGTTTGCGGCCCTGTTTCCACAGGTGGATGCGCTTCTGGACGACGCACGATACGGCTCCGCCCGCATCCTCCTGCAGGGTGCCTTGCAGGGCACCGATGCGCGGCTGCTCGACGGCAAATCGGTGACGCCCGCGTTTCTCTTCGCCGCGTTGCTCTGGCCTGCCCTGCAGCAGGAACGAGAGTTGCTGGAACAACAGGGGAAGCCCGAGACAGTTGCCCTGCAGCAGGCCGCCAGCGGCGTTCTGCAGGAGTGCGCGGGGCGGGTCTCGGTCCCCCGCCGCTTCGCCCTGCCCATGCGTGAAATCTGGGACTTACAGGCGCGTTTCGTGCGCCGTGGCGGACGTCGCCCCCATGCGCTGCTAGCCCATCCGCGTTTCCGCGCCGCCTTCGATTTCCTGAACCTGCGCAGCCAGGGCGGAGAAATACCCGCCACTTTGGTAGAATGGTGGGAACAGTTCCAGACCGCAGATCATGATGGCCGGCGCACCCTTATCGAACGCGCCCGCCTCGAAGAAACGGGACAGGAACCCGCGCTGGGACCACTTCCGGCAACTTCGCGGCGCCGCCCTCGGCGGCGACGGCGCAGCAATCATGCGAAACAGGGCGAAACCTCCCAGCCGGGCGGCTCAGACGACGGCCATGACGACGGACAAGCCGGCAACGATTGATCCCGGGCCCGCGTCTCCACTATGGGGCAAACCGCGCTGAACCCTCACCAGACCATATCCGGCACCGACAACCCCCCGCCCGCTGCACAGATCCACCGGTTGCTGCGGCAGCACTGGGGCGAGGCGCGCCTGCAGCGTCTGCACGACATCGGCAGAACCGCTGCAAAGCTCGGCACGCCGGCCTATCTGGTGGGTGGTTGCGTTCGCGACCTTCTGCAAAACCATCCTGCACCGGACACAGACCTGGCCATAGAGGGGGATGTCCGCGCCGTCGCCGAAGCTTGTACCGCCCAGTTGTCCGGCATGCAATGTACCTATCATCCACAATTTGGTACTGCCATCCTCGAGTACCCCGACGGATTCCGGCTGGATCTGGCGCGTTGCCGCGTCGAGCATTACCCTGCACCCGCCGCCCTGCCGGAAGTACGGCCCGGCGATATTGTCGCGGATCTTGCCCGCCGCGATTTCACCATCAATGCCATGGCCATCTCCCTGGATCCGGGTAGTTTTGGTGACTTCCTGGACCCCCATGGGGGACGCATGGATCTGCAACATGGCCTGCTGCGCGTGCTGCACCCCCTTTCCTTTGTGGATGACCCCACCCGCATACTGCGTGGACTGCGTTTTGCTGTGCGTTTTCACCTTCGACTGGAACCTGGTACCCATGTCCTGCTCAAGACGGCGCTGGCCCGGGATATTTTCGCCCGGCTCAGCGGCGCACGTTTATGGCGTGAGCTGAAGTATGTGCTTGAACTAGACGATCTCGCCGGGGTTTTCGAAAAGCTGGATGCCTGGCAGTTATGGCCCCTGTTGCGTCCGGTACCACCGAAGTCGGAAACGCTCCTTTCCAGCATGCAGCGCGGTCAACAGGAGATCGCCTGGTTTCACCGCCACTGCCCTGGCGAGAAACTTTTCGATACCGCGGTGTTGCTGACCCTGATCTGGCGGCATATCCCTTGGGCGGAGGCGGAGAAACGCTTACACTGTTGGCCTGTGACCGACGGTCACCATATTCTGAGGGATCTGCAATTCCTGTCCGAAGTGTCGGAGGCCCTGGCGAAGGCCACTCGCCCCAGTGCGGCGGCGCAATTATGGGCGTCGCTGTCGCTACCCGGCATACTCGCGCTGCTTGCAGAGCATCCGGAAAGCGACGCCGTTGCCGAAAGTGGCCGCCACTATCTGCTGAAGCAGCGTGGTCTGAAATCGCCGCTCAGTGGTCGGGATCTGCAAGCCATGGGCTTGGCGCCCGGCCCTCAACTTGGTAAGGTACTGCGCCGCCTGTACGAAGCCCACCTGGATGGCGAGATCGAAGATAAGGAAACCGCGCGACAATGGCTTATCAGACAAGGCATCCTGCCGTCCATCCAACCGTGATCGCCTGGATCAGCATTGGCAGCAACCTGGACCTGCCCGTGGCGCAGGTGCGGCATGCGCTGGAGTCCCTGGCCGCCGTACCCGAAAGTACCTTGCTGTGGCATTCCCATCTCTACCAGACGGCACCCGTGGGTGGCGTTCCACAGCCTGCGTTTGTCAATGCGGTCGCCCGCCTGCAGACGGCGTTGCCGGATCGCGATCTCCTCAGCCATCTGCAAATGCTGGAGGCTGCCGCGGGGCGCCGCCGCGCCGAGGAAATTTACTGGGGTCCGCGGGTGTTGGACCTCGACCTGCTGAGTTACGGAAGCACACACTCCACCGATCCGGAACTCACCCTGCCCCACCCCCGCCTGCACGAGAGGGCCTTCGTGCTTGTCCCTCTTGCCGAGTTTGATCCGGAACTGATCATTCCCGGCTGCGGGCGCATTGCCCGACACCTGTCCGCAGTGGCCGGTCAATCCGTGATTTGCATCCCGGACCATGCCCCAGAGATGGCTGTGTACCAGAGTCGTTCCGCCCAGGCATGACCAGCCCCCGCATCATCAGCATCGAAGGTCCCATGGGCGCCGGCAAAACCAGCCTCGCCCGGCAATTGGCCCAGTCCTTGGGCGGACGGATGATCCTCGAAGCACCAGCCCAGAACCCTTTTCTCTCCCGGTTCTACCGGGGTCCGGGCGCAGCGCTGGCGACCGAGTTGCAGTTTTTCATGCAACGCCGGGAGCAGTGGCAGCATCGAGATGACAGCCCCTGGCTCATCAGCGACCACAGCGCCCGCAAAGACGAAATTTTTACCCCTCTCACTCTGGATACGGAAGAACGCCATCTTTTTCATGAGTTGCGCATGGCGCTGGATTTTCACCCTGCACCCGCGGATCTGATGATATTCCTGGATGCGCCCCTGCCGGTCCTGATGAAACGCATCCGGGCCCGTGGAGATGCCTACGAACAGGCATTGGCGCCCGATTATCTGGCGCGGGTGCAGGCGGCTTACCGTGCATGGCAGGCCGACTATGCCCTGCCCCGCATGAATGTCGACTCGGCGCAGGTAGATTTTGTCCACGATCCACGGCACACTGAACAACTGATCGACGCCGTCAGGCATCGCCTGAAAGACGCTGAGGAGCGAGATGCATAAGAAAATCGCCCGCTGGGTGCAAGACAAAAAAAGCGGCATCAAACGCGCCGTGGTGACCGCCTATGACTATCCCTTTGCCCGTCTTGCGGCCGAGGCTGGGGTACATGGCATATTGGTGGGCGACTCTCTCGGTATGGTGGTCGGCGGCGGCGGTGATACCCTCGGCGTTACTCTGGAGCAGATGGCCTATCACACCGGGATGGTGGTGCGAGGAGCGGGTGACTGTCTGGTATTTGCCGACCTGCCCTTTGGAAGCTATGAAAAAGGACCGGAGCAGGCCTGGGGTGCGGCGGTAACCCTGCTCCGCGCCGGCGCCGATGTGATCAAGCTGGAGGGAGGCGCAGAAATGGCCTCCACCGTAGCCTTCTGTAGCGAACGTGGCATCAACGTCTGCGCCCATATCGGCCTGACTCCCCAACGGGTACGGCAGTGGGGCAGTTTTCAGCGGCAGGGCACCGATGCGGACAGCGCACGCCGCCTGCAGGCCGACGCCGGGGCGCTGGCGGAAGCGGGTGCCCGCTTCTTGGTTTTGGAAGCGGTCCCCGATGCGCTGGCGGCGAATATTACCCGCGACATCACCATACCCACGATCGGCATCGGCGCGGGGCCGGATACGGACGCCCAGGTGCTGGTTATGCACGACCTGCTGGGACTGGGAACCGAAAGCCCGCCCTTTGCGCGGCGCTATATCGAGGGCGGACGGATCATGAGGGACGCCTTGGCCGAATATGTGCGGGAAGTGGGCAACAGCCAGTTCCCGCCGCGCCGAAAACGTTAATATGGCGATATTCAAGGATATTGCCGGCTTGCGCCAGTGGCGTCAGAGTCTGCATGGCACTTTGGCCCTGGTACCCACCATGGGCAACCTGCACGAAGGCCACCTCGCGCTGGTGCGGTTTGCTGCCAACCGTGCCGAACATGTGTTGGTCAGCATCTACGTGAATCCGTTGCAGTTTGGACCCCAGGAAGACTTCGCGAACTATCCGCGCACCCTGGACCAGGATCTGCAACGCCTGCATGAGGCCGGTTGCCAGACCGTATTTACCCCGGATAACGGGCTGATGTATCCGCGGGGACGCCAGGATATCAGTATCGTCATGCCGCCGCGCAGCCTCAGCAAGGTGCTTTGCGGCGCCAGCCGCCCCGGTCATTTTGCGGGAGTCTGCACGGTGCTCAGCAAACTGTTGCATATGGTCGCGCCGGAAATACTCGTTCTCGGAGAGAAAGACTATCAACAACTGCGCATCGTTCAGCAGATGGTGGCCGATTTGAACCTCAACGTGCAGGTCCTGCCGGGGCCTCTGCAAAGAGAGGCAGACGGGCTCGCATACAGTTCCCGTAACACTTTTCTGAACCTGGCGGAGCGGCAGGTAGCCCCGCTCCTCGCAGAAACGCTTTTCGACCTGGCCCGGCGCAGTACTAGCGACGCAGAGGTGTCTGATCTCGCCGCGACGGGTTGGGAACGCCTTGAACGGGCGGGTTTCCTGCCGGAGTATCTGGAACTGCGCGACGCGCAGACCTTGCAGTCTCTTGCCTTACCGCAGCCCGGGGCGCGCTGGTTTGCGGCTGCCCGGCTGGGGCAGACCCGGCTCATTGATAACGTCATCATTTCCTGATGAATCATCGCCTCCGCGAAATTCCTTACAATTACACCTCGTTTTCTGACGCCGAGATCGTGCGTCGCCTGCTGGGGGCGGATGCCTGGCGACTGCTGGAAGACCTGCGTGAACGGCGAGTCACCGGACGCTCGGCACGAATGCTGTTTGAAGTGCTGGGCGACCTCTGGGTGGTGCAGCGCAACCCCTATATTCAGGATGACCTGGCGCAGAACCGGCGCCGGCGCCAGGCCCTATGGGATGCCCTGGCTCATCGTCTGAACGACATTGCCGGTCGCGCCGACGGAAATCCGCTGGTGCTCCGTCTACTGGACAGCGCCCGCGCGGCGGTGAGCGGCTTTACGCGGCAATTTGATGAGGATCTGATCCTGCGCAAGAAAGCGGAGCGCCGCCTGCTCCGGGTCACCGCAAAGGACAACGTGGACTTCAGCGCCTATGCGCGCGTCTCCCACGTCACCGACGCCTCCGACTGGCGTGTGGAATTGCCCTTTGTCGTCCTCTACCCCGTTGATGAGCAGGAGGTCCAGCGCTTGGTCTCCGCCTGCCGGGAACTCGGATTGTCCATCATCCCGCGCGGTGGTGGTACCGGATATACCGGCGGTGCCATTCCTCTGCGTCGCCACTGCGCGGTCATCAACACCGAAAAGCTGGAGCAGATTTCAGCGGTGGAACAGGTCATACCACCCGGCCTGAACGGCGCCGTCCACAGCATCTTCGCTGGAGCGGGGGTGGTCACCAAGGTCGTGGCCGATGCGGCCGATGCGGCAGGCCTGGTCTTCGCCGTCGACCCGACATCCCTGGATGCGTCCACCATCGGCGGCAATATCGCCATGAATGCGGGGGGCAAGAAGGCGGTACTCTGGGGCACGGCCCTGGACAACCTGCTCTCCTGGCGCATGGTGACCCCCGACGGCAACTGGCTGGAAGTAGAGCGCCTGAATCATAATCTTGGCCGGATTCACGATCAGCCGGAAGTCCGGTTCCGCCTGAACCGCTTTGCGGCTGATGGGCACACGGCGCTGGGAGAACCGGAAACGCTCACCCTGCCTGGTGCCAGCTTCCGCAAGGCGGGGCTGGGCAAGGATGTCACCGACAAGTTTCTCGGCGGTCTCCCTGGCATCCAGAAGGAAGGTTGCGACGGGATCATTACTTCCGGACGTTTCCTGCTGCATCGGATGCCTGCCCATGTGCGCACGGTCTGTCTGGAATTTTATGGCAGCGATCTGGATGCCGCAGTACCGGCCATCGTCGAAGTGAAATCCTATGTGGAGGGGTTGGAGCACGTCCTGCTCGCCGGTCTGGAGCATCTGGATGAGCGCTATCTCAAAGCCATCAAGTACAGTAACAAGGCTCCCCGCCACGAACGCCCGAAAATGCTGCTGCTCGCCGATATCGCCAGTGATGACCCCGGTGCGGCCGGCGCGGCAGCAGCGGCGGTGGTGCGTATTGCCAACGCCCGGGGCGGCGAAGGCTTTGTCGCTACCACACCCGAGTCGAGACGCCGGTTCTGGGCCGACCGCAGCCGTACCGCAGCCATTTCCGCCCACACCAACGCTTTCAAAATCAATGAAGATGTGGTCATTCCTCTGGAAAATCTGGCGCAGTACAGCCGCGCAATCGAGCGGATCAACATGGAGCAGGCCATCAACAATAAGCTCGCGACCCTGAGCGCACTGGAGGAATATGTCTCCGGCGATCTGGCCGAAGTCCGCAAGGCCAAGGACTATGAAGACAGCAGCGAGGATCAGGCCATCGTCGACGCCAAGAAGTCCGCTGCCGGGGCACTCATCAGCAACACACGCGGGCGCTGGCAATCCCTGCTGGAGAAGCTGGACATGCCGGCCATGGAGCATCCCGAATTGCTGGACGTCCATATGCTGTCTGCCGTGCACCAAGGTGACACGCTGGCCAGCCTCTTGCTGCGCGGTGCCCTGCGGGTCAGCTACCGGGAACATGTGGGCAAACCGTTGGAAGCCCTGTTTGCCGGTGATGCATTTGCCGCAGTGCGCGGACGTATCCGAGAAATCCATGGGGAGGCGCGCCGGACCCGCCTGTTTGTCGCGCTGCACATGCATGCCGGCGATGGCAACATTCACACCAATATCCCGGTGCTTTCCAGTGATTACGCCATGCTCCAGGAAGCCGACCGGGTCGTGGACCGGATCATGGCCATCGCCCTGGACCTGGGAGGCGTAATCTCCGGCGAGCATGGCATCGGTATCACCAAAATGCGCTGGATGGAGCCGGATAAAATTGCAGCCTTTGCCCGCTACAAAGCGCAGGTCGATCCGGACGATCTCTTCAATCCGGGCAAACTGCTGGCCGGTTCCGGGCTGGAAACCGCTTACACGCCTTCACTCCAACTGGTGGAGCAGGAAGCCTTGTTACTGGAAGCCAGCGCGCTGGGCGCCCTGAATCGTGAGATCAAGGACTGCCTGCGCTGCGGCAAGTGCAAGCCAGTCTGCATGACCCATATCCCCCGTGCCAACCTGCTTTATTCGCCGCGCAACAAGATCCTCGCCACCGGCCTGCTCATCGAGGCCTTCCTCTACGAGGAACAGACCCGGCGCGGAGTATCCCAGCAGCATTTTGCAGCCCTCAACGACGTGGCCGACCACTGTACCACCTGCCATAAATGTGAGACCCCCTGCCCGGTGGATATCGATTTTGGCAAGGTCTCCATTCAGATGCGCAACATTCTCCGTGCCCGCGGAGAGAAATCGTTCAATATGGGCACGCGTCTCGCCATGCTCTACCTCAACACCACGGAACCACGCAGGGTTCATTTAATACGGCAAGGTGTGCTGCAAACCGCCTACAAAGCGCAGGCACTCGCCCACAGAATCTTCAAGCCACTGCTACCCAAGGGACCACCACCGGCCACCACCGGCAAGGCCGCGTTACGCGCCGAAGTCATCCACTTCCTACGCAAACCGCTGCCTGCGGACATGGGCGCGCGGACCATGCGCCAGCTTCTCGCCGTCGTCGACGATAAAACCGTCCCCATCATCCGGGACAGTGCCAAAGTGGCGGAGGACAGCGATGCGGTATTCTACTTTCCTGGTTGTGGCAGCGAGCGGCTCTTCAGCGATATCGGCCTGGCTACGCTGGCCATGTTGCATCATGTCGGTGCGCAAACCGTATTGCCACCCGGCTATCTCTGCTGTGGCTATCCGCAGACGGCTGGTGGCCAGGAAGACAAAGGCCAGGAAATCTCAGTGCGCAATCAGGTGCTCTTTCATCGTGTGGCGAACACGCTGAACTACCTGGATATCAAGACCGTGATCCTGTCTTGTGGCACCTGCATGGATCAACTTCTGCAGTACCAGTTTCAGCAGATTTTTCCCGGCTGCCGCCTGCTGGACATTCACGAGTACCTGATGGAAAAGGGCGTCGCCCTCGATGGTGTGGAGGGCGTCCAGTATCTCTACCACGATCCCTGCCACAGTCCCATGAAAACCCACAAACCCCAGGCCGTGGCATCGCAACTGCTCGGGCAGCAGGTGCTGGACTCCGCGCGTTGCTGTGGTGAGGCGGGCACTCTGGCCAGCAGTCGCCCGGACATCGCCACCCAGCTCCGTTTCCGTAAGGAAGAGATCCTCAAGGAGGGCATCCTGCAACTCACCGGCGACACACGGGCCAAGGAGGGCAACGTCAGGCTGCTCACCAGTTGCCCAGCCTGCCAGCAGGGTCTGGAACGCTACCGTGAAGATACGGGTCTCGACACCGACTACATCGTCGTGGAACTGGCGCGCAAGATACTTGGACCCCAGTGGCAGCAGGGTTTTATCGATGCCGCGCACCGGGGGGGTATCGAGCGGGTTTTACTCTGATGGCGGGCATCCCGTCGCAGATACCGCGCGCTGAAGGTGCGGACCGGTGACAACCCCCGACCCAAATACGCATCCCGTACAGACACCCATCGACGGAGTCCTCGACCTGCATACCTTTTGCCCCCAGGAAGTGCCCGACCTGGTCCGCGAATATCTTCATGCCTGCCGGATCAGGCATATCACGAAAATCCGTATCATCCACGGTAAAGGCAAAGGCGTGCTGCGCGAAACGGTACATGCCATTCTCCGGCGCGAGCCCATGGTCCGGGGTTTTCATCTGGCCAACGATCGCGGCAGTTGGGGCGCCACGCTGGTGGATATTTATCCGCCCAATGTTTCCCTGCCACCGCGCCGGCGCCCGGAGGCAAAAGCACACCGGCCGGGGCCGGTGCCGGGCTGGTACCGGCTGCTACACCGCATTTTTGCCAGGCATTGAGGCGGGATATGACCCAGGAAGGCGTGATCAAATTTCAACTGGACTGGCAGGCGGGGCCAGTCGTCGCCTGCGCGGTCCGGGCCACCCTCGGCCATTGGCGCGATGTCCTGCACGCCCATGGACTGATCGGCGCAGATCCCGCCCGCTACGGCGGCATCGGTTTTGGCAACGTGAGCTGTCGTTGCCGCGGCGGTTTTCTGATCACCGCCACCCAGACTGGTCACCTCCGCACGCTGGCTCCGGAGCATTTCTGTCAGGTCACCCACTGGGACATCGTCCACAACCGGATTTGTGCCGAAGGACCACAGCCGCCCTCCTCGGAGGCCCTCAGCCATGCCGCCTGTTATGACGCCCATCCTGATATTTGCTGGGTTTTTCATATCCACCATCCGCAGCTCTGGCGACAGGCGGCAGTTCTGGGATTGGCGGCCACTCCTCCGGATGCGGAATACGGTACCCCCGCCATGGCCCTGGCCGTATCCGATCTTGCCGGAAAGGCGCACTTACCTCTGCTCATCCAGATGGCCGGTCACGAAGACGGGCTCATCGCTGCCGGTCACAGCGATATGGAAACCGGCACCCTGCTATTGA
>Ga0172382_10007019_pt1 | contig 16121 bp, 14 predicted proteins | sample Leawel138RmetaG_FD_122245 | JGI IMG/M metagenome (GOLD analysis project Ga0172382, IMG submission 122245) | Leachate microbial communities from a municipal landfill in Southern Ontario, Canada - Leachate well 138R metaG | ecosystem: Engineered > Solid waste > Landfill > Unclassified | place...
AGGATATAGCTCACTTCTTTATTGCAAATGATTATCATTATCAATTATAGTTGTGTCTGGATTGTTGGGACGATCCCGATGAAATTATGTGATAGGTGGTATTGATGAAAACCTCTAAATTGGCAGTGATGCTGGGGGCGTTATTACTTAGCCAGCAAGGCTATAGTGCAAATACGGATCTCGATAAAACTGTGGTTAAACCGGAGCAGCAAGCAACAACAGAAATTGACATCATTGATACAATTAAAATCGATCAAACAGGTGTGAATAATATTACTGACATTGTTCGACATATTCCGGGCGTGCAGGTAAATGATACCGGCGATCGTTTTAATGATAGTGGGTTTAATATTCGTGGCGTTGAAGGTGATGCGGTCGCGATTACTGTGGATGGCTTGGCCCAGGGTGAGGTGTTAAGCCCGCCAAGTTTTTCTCCTTACGGTATGTTTGGATCTAATCGCAGTATCATTGATACTGAAACGGTAAAAGAAATACGTATTGTCAAAGGCCCTAATTCGGTATTGGCGGGTAGCGGTGCTTTGGGAGGGTCGGTTGCCTTGACCACCAAAGACCCGCAGGATTTTTTGGATACTAATAGTGGTGATCAAACCGGCGGTAAAGTAAAGCTGGGCTACGATAGTCGCAGCGAAGAGACTTTGGTTTCGGGTGCTATTGCCAATCGCACTGGCGCACTGGATTCGTTGTTGATGTATGTGATACGTGACGGTAATGAAACACAGTCTTATAGTGATGGAGGGGTAAAGCTTGGTTCCGGTAGAGAGTCGGCAGATCCTTTTGATAGAGACGCGACCAGTATTTTAGCTAAATTGGTTTATAACATTTCGGATGATCAGCGTATCGGTGTTGTTTACGAGGACGGCGAGCGCGAGACAGATGGCACGCCACTATCGAGAGACTCCAGCAATTACTACGACTTTTTTACTAATGATGAATCGAATCGGAAGCGCGTTGGTGTTTTTTATAATTTAGACGCCGAGACCATCGCGTTTGATAAGTTAAGCATTAATGTCGATAAACAAACAATGTACAACAGCGGCATCACTGCATTTTCCTATGACTCAGATTCTGATCGCAGCAACGATATTTTACGTATGGAAGATCGACGCTTTGAGCAGGACACTATCGACGCTGGTATTGATCTCGAAAAATTATTGGGTGCCAGAGACCAGCACACCATTGTTTATGGATTGGCTTACCGCAAAACTGAAGTAAGTAATGAGCTGTATGATCGACGTTTTGCTACGACCAGCCTTGGCAGTAGGGTTACAGAAAATACCCAGGACCCATCTTGGGTGCCAGAGACCGATAAATCACTCTGGTCGGTATATGCATTGGATAGGTTTGAGCTTAATGACTGGATGACGATCAATGCTGGCATTCGCTATGAGTCTACCCAATATGAGCCCAGGGTGGATGATAGTTTTCAGGACCCTTTGGGTGTTAGTGTGCTGGATTCCGAATTCGATGCGCTAACCAGCCAGCTGGGGGTTGATTTTCAAATTACCGAGCACCAAACCATTGGATTGTTGTACGCACAGGGCTATAAAGCGCCAACCACGCAGGACCTTTATCTGGATGTTTCTTCTATTGAAGACGGTTATGTTGACGTACTAACCGGCCAAACTTTTGATGACTGGGAAAGAGTTGCCAACCCTGATTTAGATGCAGAAAAAGCTAGCAGTATCGAGCTAAGCTATACTTGGCGTAGTGAAAAAGCCTTCATCAAATTGAATGCTTTTGTAGTTGAGTATACAAATCAAATCCAGGCCGTGACTAAATCACGTGGCTTTGGTCAAACTATTGAAGTGGTTCAGCCCTGCAGTTCGCGGGCGGGTTGTGATCCTGCGAATCCGCCGCCAAACTTAGTGCTGAGAGAGGATAGCTATGATCAGGTCGATAATGTGGGTGAAACAACGGTTAAAGGGATTGAATTAGAATCGCAGTTTAGCTTAACCGACAACTGGCGTTTGATGTTTTCTGCATCCCATGTCGAAGGTGAGCACGATACGTCCCGCGCAGATTTATTTGCTAAGGGTGATGAGTTGGCAACCGTATCCCCTGATTCGGCAACACTGGGCTTGGACTATACTCCGGATAGTCAGCGTTGGGGTGTGGCCAGCACACTGGTGTGGACCGATGCTCGTGACGAAAGTAGTGAGCTAAGTTTTACCTCGTTAAATAATGGAGGTGGCCCTGTTGCTTATACGGACTCTTATGTGGTGCTGGATTTAAGTGCTTATTACAAGATTACTGATAGCTTCAGCCTAACAGCCAATATTTATAACGTAACTGATAAAGAGTACACCCGCTGGGAGGTCATCAATAATGTGCGTCCTGGTACGGGTGGGTTTTTCTCGGGCACCAGTGGTGATGGTGCTAACCGTTTTACTGAGCCGGGTCGCAGCTTTGCCGTGTACGCGTCTTATAGTTTTTAGTTTATCCTGTAACCCTGTTAATAAGCAGCCCTGCATAAGTTAGAGCCGAAGGCCGAAGTGTTTGCTTCGGCCTTTTAGGTGGTGGCTTGTGTTTTATCGCCACGGATTATCGTGTGTATGACCTCTTTTAGTTGAAATCGTGGCAATATAGCTGCGCGCCGATGATCGGTGTGTCGTGAGTGCTAACAGTGCTCTTTGAATATGTGATTATTATTGAGGCAGTATGATTCCCTGGACAGTATTAGGCATTGCAGATATCCCCAATAACGGCGGCGAGCTCAAACTGATGCAGCGCGGGGAAGAATTTTCTATTCGGCTCTCAGGTGTGCGCGGTGAGTTGATGAATAACCGCATTCACAACTCCGAAGAAGAGCTGGCTGGCTTGGGCTGTGCGCATCTAGGTGATACCGATGCTGCGCAGGTGTTAGTGGGTGGTTTGGGCATGGGTTTTACGCTGGCTGCTGCACTAAAGGCGGTGAATTTTGCATCGACGGTGACCGTAGCTGAGCTTATTCCCGAGGTGGTTGAATGGAACCGTGGGCCTCTGGGTGATAGCGCTGGACAGCCCTTGCTGGATAGTCGTGCCAAGGTTTACCAAGGAGATGTGGCGACGCTGTTGACAGCTGAGCAGCCAATGTATGATGCGATTTTGCTGGACGTTGATAATGGTCCAGAAGGTATTACTCATGCGGATAATAATTGGTTGTACTCACAAGCTGGGTTGGAGTCTATCCACACGACTTTGCGGCCCGAAGGGATGCTGGCTATTTGGTCCGCTGGGGCTGACCCGTTATTTGTGATCCGGCTGAAAAAAGCAAAATTTAATGTCACCGTGCGTACTGTTAGAGCTCGCGTGGGCAAAGGGAGTCGACATACTATATTTTTAGCGAAGAAGCCCTGGCGTTAGCTGTTAGTTATGTTGCGATCGAGGGTGGTGTAGCATTGCATGCCGAGGGCTTGTAGAGGCACTAAGGGTGGTGGGGGGACGGCTAGAAGTTGATGTTTAGGCCTTGATCCATTCGCGATATGGGGCTACAGCGGTTATTATAGGCAGGATTATTTTCGGTTCTGGCTTAAAATGAGTAAAGTTATCGGTAGGCCATTTTGCATTAACTAAGGTGTCCCCCGAACAAGCCTTGTGCCAATTAACTTGAAGAGCGTATTTATGAGTAAAGAAAATTCTGTCGTTATAGTTGCCGCCAAGAGAACACCGATGGGTGGCATGCAGGGTGATTTTGCCACAGTTACTGCACCTGAGCTTGGTTCTGTTGCGATCAAGGCTGCACTGGAACAGTCTGGCCTGAGTGCAGATGCTATTGATGAAGTGTACTTTGGTAGTGTTGTTTCTGCGGGTCTAAAACAAGCTCCAGCCAGACAGGCATCATTAGGTGCGGGTCTTATGCTTGCCACGCCAACTACGACCATCAGTAAAGTGTGTGGTTCGGGCATGAAAGCCGTGATGATTGGCCGCGATCAAATAGTGGCTGGTAATGCCGATGTCATCATGGCTGGCGGTATGGAAAGCATGAGTTTAACCCCTTACTTAGTGCCTAAGGCGCGTACAGGGTTGAAATTTGGTCACGGTGAAATCAAGGATAGCCTATTGCTAGATGGTCTTGAGGATGCCGCTAGTGGTGGCCCAATGGGTGCTTTTGGCCAGTCTATCGCCGACCGTTTTAATGTCAGCCGTGAAACCATGGATGAATTTGCACTGAGAACCCTAAGCCGTGCAAAAACAGCTATCAACGAAGGCTGGATGAAAAATGAAATTGCTGGGGTGACGGTCAAAACTCGCAAGGGTGATGTGCTAATTGAGCAAGATGAGCAGCCGGGTAAGGCTATGCCGGAGAAGATTCCACAGCTGAAGCCAGCGTTCAAAAAAGATGGCACAGTGACTGCTGCGAACTCTAGCTCTATGTCTGATGGTGCTGCTGCGGTATTGTTAATGCGTGAATCGACCGCTGAGGAAAAAGGTTGTAAGCCGATTGCGCGCCTGGTGGCACAGTCTAGTCATGCTCAAGCCCCTGAAGAGTTTTGTCTGGCTCCGATTGGTGCGATCAAGAAGTTGTTGGATAAATCCGGTTGGACCTTGGATGATGTTGATCTGTTTGAAATCAATGAGGCTTTCGCCGTGGTTGCCATCCTTGCGATTCAAGAGTTGGGATTGGATGCCGAAAAGGTTAACGTACATGGTGGTGCCTGTGCCTTGGGTCATCCTTTAGGTGCATCCGGTGCGCGTATTATTGTCACCTTGATCAATGCATTGCAGCGTCTGGGTAAAAAACGCGGTATTGCAACGCTGTGTATCGGTGGTGGTGAAGCAACTGCGGTCGCTATCGAGTTGATGTAATAATTTATGGTATAAATTAGCTTTAAAAAGCCCGCTCACAGTTATGTGGGTGGGCTTTTTTATTAGTGTTTATTTTAGGCTGGCATCGTATTCGTGTGGTGCGTTACAGTGCTCTTATACACATAACTTAAGCCGTACCTTGGTTAACTTGTATAGGGTCAGTTCACATACAGTACTGTATCGAGAGGTAATTATTATGAATATCAGCGACTTGTTGAGCGCTAAAAGTAAATCCCAAATACTATCGCCCGAAGATGCTTTGCCGGGGCGTCTTCAGGCGATGCCGGTAGCAGACAGGCATTTTGTTAATGGTCATTCATTGGTGGCTCCTTTTCCAGAGGGTATGCGGCAGGTTATTTTTGGCATGGGGTGTTTTTGGGGGGCTGAGCGTAAATTTTGGCAGCTTGAAGGGGTTTACACTACGGCAGTAGGTTATGCCGCGGGTTATACCCTTAATCCCGAATACGGCGAAGTGTGCAGCGGCCGCACTGGCCATAACGAAGTTGTATTGGTGGTTTATGATCCTGCGGTGATTTCGCTGCAACAGTTGTTGGTGGTTTTTTGGGAGGGGCATAACCCGGTTCAAGGTATGCGACAGGGCAATGATATCGGTACTCAGTATCGTTCGGGAATTTATTGCTTTGACGAGGCGGAGCTTGAGCTTGCTGAGCAGTCTCGGCAGAATTATCAGCGTGAGCTGAGCGCTGCAGGCTTGCCTGAGATTACCACTGAAATTTTGCCTGCGCCGACATTTTATTATGCAGAAGAGTACCATCAGCAGTATTTGGCAAAAAACCCTGGGGGGTACTGTGGGTTGGTGCCTATCGAGCAGACTGACCGGCCGCGTTATTCTTGTTGATTGAGTTGAGCTGGTTGCTAGGCGGCGTCGGCAAGGGCGAAGAGAGGTCAGGCCTCTCTGTCGAGAACTTTTTGGGTTTAAAAGTAGAGTTTGCTGCTGAGGGCGGCGATGGCGTTTTCTACGCGTAATATACGTTCACCTAAATGAATGCCTTCAAACCCTGCCTCAATAAATTTTCCGGCTTCGTAGTCGGTAAAACCTCCTTCTGGGCCGATGGCTAATAATGCTGGCTCGTCGATGCTGTGCGGGCAGGCTTGGCCCATACCGGGGTGAGCGACTAAACCACGTTTGTTTTCGAGCAGGGCGGGGAGTTCATCTTCAATAAAAGGTTTGAATAAGCGCTTGAAAGAAACCCTTGGTAGCTGGGTATCTTTTGCTTGTTGCAGGCCAGCAATTAAATAGCTGTTGATTTTGTCTGGCTCCAGCGCGGGGCTTTTCCAAAAACTTTTCTCTACTTTATAGCTGTTAATGATAATTAGTTCTGCAATACCCAGCTCGCTAATAGAGCGAAAAATACGGCGAATCATTTTTGGGCGTGGCAAGGCGAGGATTAGCGTCAGGGGCAATTTAGTGGGTGGCTGTTGGTCTAGCTGTACACTAATCTCAACTGAGTAGGCGTTAATCTGTGTGATGATACCATTACCCATCAAACCGTTAAGCTGGCCAATCCTAACACTGTTGCCCGGCTCAGATTGGTGAATGTTACGAATATGTTCAAAGCGCTCGTCGCTGAGCACCACCTGATTGGCACTAATAAAATCCTGCTCAAAAACAATGATGAGGTTCACGGCGCTCAGGCGTCCTTGGCTTGATCGTTTTCAATCTCATCTTCATAGACTGGCTCAGCCCACAAGTCGTATTCATCGGCGCCGGTGATTGTTACTAGCAAGGCATCGCCAGCAAAGGTGTCGGTAAAACCATCTAAATAAACTTTGCCGTCAATCTCGGGGGCGTCGGCATAGCAGCGGCCAATGGCGCCTTGTTCGTCCACTTCGTCAATTAACACTTCCATTTGCTGGCCAATGCGGCTTTGTAAGCGCTGGGCAGAAATGGCTTGCTGGGTTTGCATAAAGCGTTCCCAGCGTTGTTGTTGAATGTCTTCCGGCACATGGTCAGGTAAGTCGTTGGCTTTGGCGCCTTCAACGGGTGAATATTTAAAGCAGCCGACGCGATCCAGTTGTGCCTGCTCTAACCAGTCGAGCAGCATCTGAAAGTCTTCTTCGGTTTCACCGGGAAAGCCGACAATAAATGTGGAGCGAATTACTAGCTCTGGGCAGATCTCGCGCCAGGCTTTAATGCGCTCTAGCACTTTGACCTGATTACCTGGGCGTTTCATCAGCTTCAATATTTTGGGGCTGGCATGTTGGAACGGAATGTCCAGGTAGGGCAATATTTTCCCTGCTGCCATCAGTGGAATGATTTTATCGACGTGTGGGTAAGGATAAACATAATGTAGCCGCACCCAAACGCCTAGCTCACCCAATGCAACAGCAAGATCTTGCATGCGGGTTTCTCGCGCTTGACCCTCGATAAAATCCAGTTTGTATTTAACATCGACACCATAGGCGCTGGTATCCTGAGAAATAACCAGCAGCTCCTGTACGCCCGCAGCAACCAGTTTTTTGGCTTCGTCGATCACATCGCTAATTGGCCGGCTGACCAAGTCGCCGCGCATGTCAGGGATAATGCAAAAGGTGCAGCGATGATTGCAGCCTTCGGAAATTTTCAAATAGGCATAATGTTTGGGAGTAAGTTTGATTCCCTGTGGTGGCACCAGATCAATCAGTGGGTTGTGCTCTGCTTTGGAGGGTGGCACAAACTGATGGACGGCGTTGAGCACTTGGTCGTAATCGGCAGGCCCCGACACGCTGAGAACGTTAGGGTTGGCAGTTTTGATCGCCTCGGCGTCGGAGCCTTTGCCCATGCAGCCGGTTACTATGACTTTACCGTTTTCCTTCATTGCTTCGCTAATTGCATCCATCGACTCTTGTTTGGCTGAGTCGATGAAGCCGCAAGTGTTGACCACTACTACGTCGGCTCCGTCATAATCGGGGCTGATTTCATAGCCATCCAATTTCAGCTGAGTGAGGATGCGCTCGGAATCCACCAGCGCTTTAGGGCAGCCAAGAGAGATAAAACCGACTTTTTGCTTTCCGGGAGTTTGTTGCATGTATGGGGTTAGCCTGTATGAGGTCTTGCGAGAGGCGGCTATTGTACTTAAAACTGACAAATAGGGCTATGCAGAGGTTTGGGATAAATAAGTTGTAACTAGGGCGGCGGTGAAGCCCTGTATTGCGACCATTAAAAAAGGCCTCACGAGGAGGCCTTTTCTTGCTGGGGCAGTACTGCCTTTGCAGAGGGAGCAGTTAAAGCCTTATGCTTTAGACTTTTGTGCTTTGCGTGATAAGCCAAGGCCAACTAGACCTAAACCTAATAGTGCAATAGAGCCTGGCTCTGGAACGTCTGTAGCAGTTTCGCGAAAATCGGCTAGTAAATCATAAGTGCCATCACTAGTGATTGTTAAATCCTGGAAGCTAACTTCATAGGAGCCCATGTTGATCCAGTCATTATTGAAATCAACAAACAGTGCGTCATTTAATAAATTGAATTGTCCAATGGCGAAAACAGTGCCATTAGTTGCTGCTTCGGCTCCTGGGGGAGTCAGCATCATTGAGGCAGAGATGCTATCAAGGTCAAGGTCTGATCCGGTACAGAAGAGGCCTTCACAGGCTAAAATTGGAAAGTCAGTAGTATGGAATGTTCCATAAGCTTGCGTGGAAGTGCCGCTTAAATTGAAGCCGAAGTCAGCTGCTTCGTTGGTGTTCCAGGTTAAACCGTAAGGGCTGTTGGATGTAATGTCGATATCACTAACGGTGATAGCCAGAGCAGATGCAAAGCTTGAAGAAATTAATAGTGCTGACCCTAATAATGCATGTTTTATATTCATAGTCTATTTTCCTTGTAGAGATGATTAGGTATATGTAGTTTAATAAGCATGTTGTGTGCCACATTATCCAATGCATTGATTTTTATACATTTTTTATATTTTGTGTCGGTTGTGAAAAGTATGTTTGTAAACAAATTCGACAAATTTAATATATGGTAGAGCTGGATAGGGGGTGGCGGGAGAGCTCTACGTTAACATTTGGCCGCAAGAGCTCATGTCGTTGCGTAGAGGTATTCTCATTATGCGGGGGCGTGCTGGTGGTGTGGCTTGGCGGGTGATGCTGTATACAGCATCGTTATTTGTCAGTGAGGCAGGTGACAATTTTCTCGACACCCGCGAATGTCGCAGTATTTTTTAGCCGCAGCACTTCTTGTATTTTTTACCGCTACCACAGCTGCAGGGGTCATTGCGGCTGGGTGTCTTCTCGGTGATGATGGTTTTGGGGGTGTTGAGCAAGGTAGTGAGTTCGTTGATGTTTTCTTCAGCCTCTGCATCTACAGTAATGTTGGCAAACAGATTATGTTCAGCCAAGGTGGTTTCTACTTCAGCTTTGCGTTCTTTACTAGTGACCAGCAATGACAGCGGGGCGGTTTCGCTACCAAATTTTATCGTGCGTTTGGGGGCATAGCCGTAGCTGCCGTAGTCTTCTCGTTTATCGACACGGCCTTTGAAAAATTGTTTTGACATATAGTGATCCTGTGAGAAAAGAGGTGGAGCGGTTGGGGTGGAGCTTATTACGAATAGAGATAATTAGAGGTTTGGAGCAGGGCTTAGCTAAATGAGAGCGGTATTATGGCTACGCCTATTTAGGCTCGGCTTTTTTGACCCGGATGATATTGCCCGCCAGCGTCTCTCCGTTAAGGGTTTTTACGGCGGCTTTAGCCTCGCCCTGATTGGGCATTTCGATAAAGCCAAAGCCCTTGGATTGTCCGCTGTCAGAGTCCATCACTAGGGTGCACGATTGTACTGCGCCGTGATTTTCGAACATCATGCGGATTTCAGTTTCAGTGGTAGTGCGGTTGAGATTGCGAATCAGTAGTTTCATGGGTGGCCGTATGATTTGTCAGGAGCAAGTGCTATTGGGGCAGGATGATGGCGCGATCTTAGCAGGTTTCCCCTCGCGCCACTATTTATCTCTCTAAAATGAGCTTTAATTCTACTTATTAGGCCTGAGGGTGCTGGCTTAAGTTAAAAATACCTTGGTCGGGTAGTTTTAAGTAAGTGCCATTTTATACAGATATGATTAGATAAATTGTGTATAGCCGATAGCAAGTGCGCCAACTACAAAGCAATAATAGGAAAAGTATTTAAGTTGTGCGTTGCGGACTAATTTAATCATCCACTGACAGGCGAACAGGCCGGTTACAAACGCTGCCATAAAGCCCACACCGAGTACGCTGAGCTGATCGTCGCTAAAGTGCACGCCGCCATCGAGCAGGTCTTTGGCGATTTTCCCCAGAATTAATGGCACTACCATCAAAAAGGAAAATTTGGCCGCTTTGGTGCGATCGACACCCAGTAATACCGAGGTGGAAATGGTTGCGCCAGAGCGGGAAATTCCGGGCAGAATAGCAACTCCCTGGGCGATACCAATGATGATCGAGTGCTTGAAGGAAACGCTTTTCAAGGTGTTTTGAGCGCGATCGGCTACCATTAACAGCACTCCTGTCAGCCAGAGCATCAGGCCTACCAATAGTATTTGGCGATCAAATAAGGCCTCTAGCTCTTTGGAGAACAACACCCCGATAGCTGCTGCAGGAATCATGCTGATGAGGATTTTGGCTGAAAACTTAAACTGTTCATTGTTTTTAAACTGGAATAGACCTGCAACAAGGTCGGCGATATCTTTGCGGTAAACAACCATGGTTGCCAGAGCGGTGGCAAAATGAACCACTACAGTAAACATCATGCTTTCCTGGGGTATGCTGGTATCGCCCATTAATGCCTTGCCTAGTTCCAGGTGGCCGCTGCTACTGACGGGTAAAAACTCAGTAAGTCCTTGGACGATGCCGAGGATGAGGGCTTCTAGGTAGGTCAAGGCAATACTCCTGTTGCTGAAACGATGGGCGTGTCGAGGGCCCAATATATCGAACGCGGCAATAGTAGTATGGATAGTGTTTGTTTGTCATTAGTGTGGTTTGTTTATTGCTCTTGGTTTTGGATAATACTGTGACTCGCGGCGTTATTAGCCTGGCCATCCGTGGCCCAATTCTGTGGGGTTTAATCACGGCTAAAAACGGTAGCCTACCGATAGCATGTAAACATCGGGGTCGACATCAACATCAAATTTTACTACTGCCACTGGTGTGGTGATCGTGGCTTTGGTGTCTATATCGATGCGCCACCAGCTCATGTTAATTAACCACTGATCGTTAATTTGGTAATCAACGCCAATTTCTACAGCTAGGCCATAAGAGTCTTTTAATTTTAAATTGGCATCCAGGGTGCCTTTGGGCAGGCCTGCAATGCTGTCTAAAGCCTGGTTAAATTCACGGCTAGTATCCTCTTTAAAAAAGGTGGTGTAGTTTAATCCCAGGCCGAGATAAGGCTGAAAGGCAGAGCCCGGATCATTTAAAAAAAATTGCATGGTAATGGTCGGTGGGAGATGAGAGGTCTCTCCTGCGGTTAGGGAGCTGTTTTTAACTGAAATACTGTGTTTAAACGGAGTGGCAGCCAACACGCCCAAGCCAATCCGGTCGCTAATCATGTGTGTTAGTGTAAAGCCAAGTTGTGTATCGCTATCTAAGCCTGCCCCAGGCAGTGTAGCCAAACCTGCTACATTGATTGAGGGGGTTGATTCGTTAGGGGCTACAGTAGCCCCCCCCACTCTAATAATGGTGTCATTTTTTTCATAAGCTTCGGCGAAGCAGGGTATGGCTAAGCTGGCAAACAATATTAAGTGTTTTACTTTCATGAGTTATGGGTCCTTTCGTTATATATTTGCCTTGCAGCATAACCTTATAAAAGTAATGGCTATTGAGCTGGATCATAAAAGAGATTAAGCCTGTTTTTTTAAGGCCATTTTTTTGATTTCAGTCAAACTGTCTGGCTATATCGATAAGCCGGCAGCGGGTGTTAATTTAATAATTGGCTTGCTCGTTTAAGTGGTTGATCGCAACTGCTAAGATGGCGGGCATTGACAGGTTATGGGTGACGAGGTGGTATAGGTTTCCGCGTAGCTGTTGTTATATTGCTAAGGTTTTAAAAATGACATTTCCCATCGATTATATAACCGCACTGGAAAGCGATGATGATCAGCGTAGGCTGTATTCTCGCTTAAAGGCTGCAGCTATTATGATCGTCGATGATCAGCCAGAACTTATGCGGGTTGTAGAGCGATATCTGTTAGCCGAAGGTTATTGTCATGTTCACAAATCAACCCAGTTATCTGCGCTGATCGAGCAGATCAGGCAGCATGACCCGGATTTGCTGTTGCTGTGTTTAAATACTGGTAGCGGCTCAGGTGGTGTCGAAGCGGATAGTTTTGGTTTGCTCAGGGCGATTAGAGCCGACACACAAGTGCGGTTTTTACCGGTCATTGTCTTGTTGCCCGAGGCTAGCTCTGCGGATAAATTAACCGCTTTAGAATTAGGCGCGGCCGATTTTATTAGTGAGCCTATTGATGCCAGCGAATTATCAGTGCGAGTGCGTAATAGCTTGATGATTAAGGCCTATCAGGATCAGCTGGCTTATTACGATAGCTTAACTCGTTTACCCAATCGAAAATTTTTCATTGATCGAGTCGATCGTGCGATTACACCGGTTGGTAAAGATCAGCAATCGGTGAAGGTATTACTGATAGCCATTGACCGATTCAAGCAAATTAATGACAGCTTTGGCTTTAGTACTGGTGATGTGCTGTTGCAAATGATTGCGACGCGATTAATGAATATGTTGCGGCATAGTAATATTGTTATAGGCTCTGGTGAGCATGATATTACCCGCCAGTTGGCGCGTACGGGCGGTGATGAGTTTTCGATGTTGTTGTTAGGTGGTGCTGGTGCAATTGTTGATCAGCTTGCGGTCAAAAGTATTGCCACGCAGCTATTGGCTGGTTTGCGTGAACCTTATTATATCGATGATGTTGAGGTGCTCATTACCGCTAGTATTGGTGTGGCGGAATATGTTGAAAATAGTATCGATACGGATACTTTGCTGAAAGAAGCCGATGCAGCTTGTGCTTACATAAAGGCCCTTGGTGGTGATGGGTTTAAAACCTACTCTCCCGAAATTAACGCCCTGTCCCGGCAGCGGGCGGGTATGGAAGTCGGCTTGCGCCGTGCCTTAGAGCGGCAGGAGTTGATAGTGCATTATCAGCCCAAAATAGATCTTGCCACTGGTGCAGTGTTTGGTATGGAGGCATTGCTGCGTTGGCCCTTGGCGGGAGGTGGCTTTGTATCGCCTGAACAATTTATACCCGTGGCAGAGGCAACCGGTTTAATTGTACCCCTGGGTGAATGGGTGTTGTATGAAGCCTGTAAGCAGCATGTTGCTTGGCAGCAGCAGGGCTTGACCGGCTTAAAAATATCGGTGAATGTGTCGGGTTACCAGTTTCGTAAAAGTGGTTTTGCCACGTTGATTAAGCGTACTTTAGTGGCTACTGGGATGTTGCCACAGGATTTGATTGTTGAGTTAACCGAGTCAACGTTAACCGGCGACATCGATGGGCATATTCGTATATTAGAGTCGATTAAGGCAATGGGTGCAGGTTTGTCGATCGATGACTTTGGTACTGGCTATTCATCACTTAGCTATTTAAATCGATTACCGATCAGCGAATTAAAAATTGACCGATCATTTATTATCAATGTACCGACTAATACCGATGATTCGGTGATTGTTAAAGCGATTATTGCAATGTCTCACAGCTTGCAGCTGACCGTAGTGGCGGAGGGGGTCGAGACCCGTGCGCAACTGGATTATTTACAGCAGCAAGGCTGCGATATTATTCAGGGCGACTGGTTTAGCCCGCCGATGGCAGCGGGTGATTTTTTTGAGTTTGTAAAGCTGACAAATAAAAAAGCCCGTGTTACTCGGTAGCGGTGGGCTTTGATTCAGCAATAAGTGCTGGCTAAATTAATACTGATGTTCTGGAACGTTTACCACTATGCCGTCGAGGTCATCTGACATAAGCACCTGGCACGAGAGGCGGCTGTTAGGTTTGGCGTCGAGGGCAAACTCGATCGTATCTTTTTCAATGTCCTCAGGCTTGCCGGTTTTTTCAAGCCAGGCTTCATCAATATAGCAGTGGCAGGTTCCGCAACTACAGGCGCCGCCGCAATCTGCAATGATGCCGTCAATGCTGTTATCCATTGCTGCATGCATTAGTGAGGTGCCAACAGCTACTTCTACTTCTTTACTGCTGCCGTCATGGTTGACAAACTTTACTATGGGCATAATGACTACCTCAAATTTTTTTAATGTGTAAATAGAATACTAAGAGCCCAAGGGCTAAACGTTGATTGGGATCAATGTGCTGGCATAATTGCCGCGCATAATAACTCAGCTGTACCTATCAGGCTAGTTAGGGCATCGCTTACGGGGTGTTGCTCGCGGCGTTGATAGGCTGGGTGTTCACAATCCGGCAGAGATCGGCATTATACGTATTGCTGCATAAAAGATTGGCCCTTACAAGTCAGTGGTAGTGCCAGAGCTGGTTGTTTAAGCCTGTCTCAGCGTATAGAATTGTTGGGTTTTAGAATTAGCAGGGTGGAGCAAATTCCATCCTGTGGTTGGTAGTGCCGCCTTAAGTAAGTGCCATTCGAGTTAGAGTGCTATTCTTGCGACGGTAGATTTGTGTTGCCTGGATAGATATAGAATTAGAACGTTTACTGGAGTTTTTAATGACAGATACGACGGAACAAACATGTGTGGTTATTGGTGCTAGCCACGCAGGTGGCCAGCTAGCCGAAAGTGTTAGGCGAGCGGGTTGGGGAGGACGCATCCTGGTTATTGGTGATGAACCCTATTTGCCTTACCACCGTCCACCGCTTTCAAAAGATTTTTTGGCGGGTAAAAAGAGTGTTGATAATATCGTCATCAAGCCTGCTGCGGTGTATGAGAAGTTGGATGTCGAATTTAAGTTGAATACGCGGGTTGAGAGTATTGACCGTGCTAGCAAAACCTTGGTGTTGAGTGACGGCACTACGCAGAGCTATGACAAGCTGGCGTTGGCGCTGGGTGCGCGAGTACGCAAAGTGCCTATCCCCGGATCGGACAAAAAAGGCGTTTACTACCTGCGTACCATTGATGATATCGAAAGCATTCGCCCTTATGTAGGTGAAGGCAAGTCTGCAGTAATTGTCGGTGGTGGTTATATTGGCTTAGAAACCGCTGCAGCATTACGTAAAATGGGGATGGAAGTCACCGTTATTGAAATGATGCCACGGGTATTACAGCGGGTGACGGCACCTGAAATATCAGCTTTTTATACTCGCGTTCATCAGGAAGAGGGCGTTAAAATTGTCACTGACGCGGCGGTTGAAGCGATTGAAGGTGGCGAGGCTGCCAGTGCGGTTGTTTGTAAGGATGGCAGTACTTACCCTGCTGAATTAGTGATTATAGGTGCGGGTATTGTCCCCAATGTTGAGTTGGCAGAGGCTGCGGGTATCGCGCTGGAAGGTGGTGCGATAGCGGTGAATGAATTTGCCACTACTAATGATCCAGACATTGTTGCGGCGGGTGATTGTACTTACCACTTCAATCCAATATATGATCGTTGGATTCGTTTGGAGTCAGTACAAAATGCTATTGATCAGGCTAAGATTGCCGGTGCGGCAGTATGCGGTACTACAAATGTCTACAGCCAGTTACCTTGGTTTTGGTCAGATCAATACGATTTGAAATTGCAGATTGCTGGTTTATCGCAAGGTTTTGACAATACTGTTATTCGTGGTGATATCGAGCATGGGCGCAAATTTGCTGCGTTTTATTTTGTCGGTGACAAATTAGTGGCAGTCGATGCTGTTAATATGCCGCAGGCCTTTATGATGGGCAAGCGTTTGTTATTGGCGGGCACGGCCGTGGATAAAGCTAAGTTAGCTGATGAGACGGTTGATTTGAAGTCTTTGCTTTAGCGGGTGGCAAGTGATTTAGCTAAAAGCCTCACTAATTAATTTTAGTGGGGTTTTTTGGTTTATGGGGGATGACATAGTGCATTTTGTCGAACAGTTTTGCCTCCAATCTCGAAGAGAAGGGTATTAGGTAGAGAGGCATGCCCTTCAGGATTGATCATTTCAGCTTTATGGCTGAAATGCCCCCTACGGGGCTTCGTCGCTTTGCTCCTCGTCCAAAATGCAATGCATTTTGTCGAACAGTTTTGCCTCCAATCTCGAAGAGAAGACCATTAAATAGAAAGGCCCACCTTGTCGGTGGGCCTTTCTATTTAATGGTCCGCCCTTCAGGATTCGAACCTGAGGCCTTCCCCTTAGGAGGGGGACGCTCTATCCTGCTGAGCTAAGGGCGGTTTGGTGTGCGCACGATTCTAAAAGAATAATCGCGGCGGTGCAA
>Ga0172382_10007020_pt1 | contig 16120 bp, 12 predicted proteins | sample Leawel138RmetaG_FD_122245 | JGI IMG/M metagenome (GOLD analysis project Ga0172382, IMG submission 122245) | Leachate microbial communities from a municipal landfill in Southern Ontario, Canada - Leachate well 138R metaG | ecosystem: Engineered > Solid waste > Landfill > Unclassified | place...
CCCCGGTGTTAAGGGTATCGGGGAAAAGACCGCCGTTAAGCTATTGAGCGAATTCGGGAACCTGGATAATCTTCTGAATGCTGCGGATTCGGTTACGAATACACGCATCCGGGAAAAATTACTGGAGGAAGCGGATGCCGCCCGGCTCAGCCGGGAACTCGTTACCATCGATACAAAAGTGCCCCTGAATGTTTCCTGGGAAGATATGCATATCCGCGGCGATTATAAACGGGAAGAGCTCCGGACAAAACTGGCAGGACTGGAATTATTCAAGTTTATACGCGATCTGGGACTGGAAACAGAGAACAACAGTGAAGACAAGGCAGTTAATGAACAACGCTATATCCTTTATGATGAGGATGATAGCATTCGCGAGCTCTGTAAAAAACTGAAGAAAGAGAAATGCCTTTCCGTCGATACCGAAACAGACGGTATCGATCCCATGCGTGCCAAACTGGTCGGAATTTCCCTGGCTGCGCATCCCTGGGAAGCGGCATACATTCCCTATACACCCGAACGATTGAAGATCCTTGCAGAACTGATTGCGGATCCTGCAATATTGAAAATCGGGCAGCATATCAAGTTTGATATTCTTGTCCTTCGCCGTCACGGCGTTGAGTTGCAGGGAGCATTGTTCGATACGATGCTGGCAGCTTATCTCTTGAGCCCGGATATGAATTCCTATAAACTGGACCTGCTTGCGGAGCGCTACCTGCATTACCGCATGATGCCCATTACGGAGTTGATCGGGGATAAAAGGAGCAGCCAGATCCCCATGTCGGAGGTTTCAAAAGACAAGATCACCTTTTATGCGGCCGAAGATGCCGATATGGCACTCCAGCTCCGGCGGGTCTTCAACGACAAACTCCGCGATGCCGGTCTGGAAAAGGTCTTTCATGAAATTGAAATTCCGCTGATACCGGTCCTGACGGATATGGAATACAACGGAACCTATGTGGATACGGCTTTTCTCGGCAAGATGAGCGCCGAACTCGGGAAGGGCATGACCCGGGCTATGGAAGATATTTACGATCTGGCCGGCGGAAAATTTAATATTAATAGTCCCACGCAATTGGGACAGATCCTTTTTGAAAAGCTCAGTCTTCCTACCGCGAAGAAGACCAAAACCGGCTACTCCACGGATGTGACCGTTTTGGAAAAGCTTAAAAACGCGCATCCCCTGCCGCAACGGATCCTGGATTTCCGGATGCTGAACAAACTGCGTTCGACCTATGTGGACGCTTTGCCCGGACTGGTAAATCCGGAAACCCGTCGTATTCACGGATCCTTCAATCAGACCGTTGCGGCAACCGGCCGTTTATCCTCTTCAAATCCAAATTTTCAGAATATTCCTATTCGTACGGATGAGGGCCGGGAGATCCGCAGGGCATTCCGGGCGCAGAAGAAGGACTGGCAGATACTGTCCGCGGATTACAGTCAGGTGGAACTGCGCATTATGGCGCATTTGTCGGGCGATAAGAACCTGATCGAGGCTTTCCGAAGGGATGCGGATATCCATGCACATACTGCAGCGCAGGTTTTCAATGTCAAGGAAAACGAAGTGACACCCGCTATGCGGCGTACGGCAAAGGTCATCAATTTCGGAATCATGTACGGCGCGGGTTCCCATCGCATTTCCCAGGAACTGAATATCAGTTATGGTGAGGCCGGAGCAATTATCAAAGCGTATTTTGAGCGCTATACCGGTGTTTTAGATTATATTGAAAAACTTATCCGTGAATGCCGCGAGAAAGCTTATGTCAGCACTCTCTACGGACGGATCCGGCCTATTCCCGATATCAACAGTGAGAACCGCAATCTCCAGGAGGCGGCGAAACGGGCAGCGATCAATATGCCGGTACAGGGAAGTGCCGCAGATATCATTAAAATCGCCATGATCCGCATTCACCGCGAAATGAAGAAGAACAAAATGCGCTCCATGATGATCCTGCAGGTCCACGACGAACTGGTCTTTGAACTTGCTCCGGGGGAGGAAACCCTGCTTCGCAGGGTCGTAAAGAAGGAAATGGAGCAAGCGGCCGATCTGCAGGTGCCCCTTAAGGTAGATATGGGTGTGGGGGAGACCTGGTACGATGCGCATTAATACGCTTCCGGATCGCTTTTTACTCACCTTTGAAAACGGATTCCGCACTTTGCTTCGTGATAAATTATCCGTACATTTCTCTTTAAAAATGCGTGGGATATTATGAGTGAGATCAGATCGGATTATTTGGTGATCGGCAGTGGAATAGCCGGCTTGAGCTTCGCGCTGAAAGTGGCCGAGTTCGGAACGGTGAATATTATTACAAAAGCGCACCTGGACGATACCAATACGGCATTGGCTCAGGGCGGAGTTGCAGCAGTGATCTCGGCCGATGACGATATAGAATCACACGTGCGCGATACCCATATCGCCGGCGCCGGGCTCTGCCATGAAGATGCCGTCGATGTGATGGTCAGCGAAGCTCCACGACGGATCCGGGAACTCCTTGATTACGGTGTTCCCTTTGACCTGAACATGGACGGTGGTTATGACCTTGCTCGCGAAGGCGGTCACAGCCGTTATCGCATTTTGCATGTTGCCGATGAAACCGGGCGCAGCATACAGGAAGTTTTAATCCGGAAAGTCCGGGAAAATCCGAATATCACAATCTATGAAGAGCATATGGCCGTGGAACTGATCACCGATCACCATGTGCTGAACAATCTGCAATCTGCGTTTAATATTTGCTTTGGCGCTTATGTCCTGGATGAACGGAATGAAGATGTTCGGATTTTCAGAGCGGACTATATCATGCTGGCCAGCGGTGGAGCATCGCGGGTTTACCTGCATACTACCAATCCCAATGTGGCAACCGGCGACGGGATCGCCATGGCCTACCGCGCCGGAGTACGTATCGCCAATATGGAATTTGTGCAGTTCCATCCCACGGCCCTTTACAATCCCGGCAATCCGCCGTTTCTGATCTCGGAAGCCTGCCGGGGTTTTGGTGCCTATTTGCGGAACGGCAGTGGTGAACGCTTTATGGAAAAGTATGATAATCGGCTGGAACTGGCTCCGAGGGATATTGTTGCCCGGGCCATCGACGCCGAATGTAAGAGCCGCGGGGATGCTTGCGCCTACCTGGATATGACGCATTTACCCGGGAAAAAAGTCCTCTCCCATTTTCCGAACATTACCGCACAATGCCGTGAACAACTGCGCATTGATATCAGCAAGGAACTTATTCCGGTCGTACCCGCCGCGCATTATGTTTGCGGCGGTATTATGACCAATCTGAATGGACAGACCTCCATGCATAATCTTTTTGCAGCGGGGGAGACCGCACATACCGGTGTCCACGGAGCGAACCGTCTTGCCAGCAACAGCCTGCTTGAAGCTCTGGTCTTTGCGCACCGCGCAGCGAAACGCGTGATAGAAAAAAAACGCAATATCTTCAACAATGTTTATATTCCTGACTGGGATGATACGGATGTGACCAATCAGCAGGAATGGCGATTGGTCCGGAATAACCGCTCCGAACTGCAGACCATCATGTGGGATTATGTCGGCATTGTGCGTTCTACCGTGCATTTGAACCGCGCGCTGCGGCGCATGTCAACACTCTATGACGAGATCGAGGATTATTACAGGCGCACGAGGATCAATAAGGATGTGTTGGAACTGCGCAATCTAAGCGCAGTGGCCTACCTGATCGTACGCTCCGCTCTGCGCCGAAGTGAAAGCCGCGGACTGCATTACATGTCCGATTATCCGGAAAAGGATGATAAATTCCTGAAAGACACCATTATATAAGGAGCACGGATGAAAAAAATAATATACCTGATGCTGCTGATTGTATTTTTTAGTGTTTCCTGTGCTAAAAAAGAATTATCGCAGAAAACACAAAACACTATTATCGCTTCTCCGGAAATTGCCACCGGGATCAATCAGTTCGGGATCGATCTGCTTCGGCAGATTTCCGGAGAATATCCGGAAAATATCTTTTATTCACCCTTCAGCATATCCTCAGCACTGGCCATGAGCTATGCCGGTGCGGAGGGAAATACTGCAGATGAAATGCGTAAAATACTGTACTATGGACCACAACATCCGGCTTTTCATGCAGAATACGGGAATCTGATCGAAAGACTGCAGAGCGGCGAAGAAAACAACTTCACAGTTCATATTGCCAATGCCTTGTGGGTACAGAAAAATTATACACTCAAAAAGCATTACCTCGAAGTCGTAAAAGAACTGTACCGCAGCGAAGCCCGGGAAATGGACTTTAGCGGCGATGCGGAAGGATCGCGGCAGACGATCAATAACTGGGTCAGCGAATGGACAAATGAGCGGATCAGGGATCTGGTTCCTTCGGGCAGTATTGATGCATTGACAAGGCTTATCCTGACCAATGCGGTTTATTTTAACGCGGAATGGATGGAGCATTTCAATGAACACATGACGCGGAAAGAACAGTTCTATCCCCTGAAAGGTGATCCCTATACCGTTGATATGATGTATCAGCGGCTTCATTACCAATATTCTTCCGGGAATTCCTGTGATGTACTGGAAATTGACTATAAAGGCGGGGAACACAGCATGCTGATCTTTTTACCGGATAAGCAAAAAGGACTGACCTCTCTTATCGATAAGTTCAGACTTTCTGATATTGCACTGCACGACAGTTCAAAGAGACCGGAGGATGTAATCCTGTATATGCCGAAATTCCGCCTGGAAACCCGTTATGAACTCGCAGAACTGCTAAAGGCGTTGGGCATGCGGGAAGCATTCAGCCCGCAAGCGGATTTCAGCGGGATCAGTGCAGCGAAAAGCAAGGATCTGATGATATCCGAAGTCATTCATAAAGCTTTTATTGATGTGGATGAAAAAAAGACCGAAGCTGCGGCCGCGACTGCCGTAGTGATGAAAATGACCGCCATGCCGCCGGCTCCGCGGGCTCCGCGCGTTTTCCGTGCAGATCATCCCTTTTTATTCATGATCCGGGAAAAAAATAACGGAACACTTCTCTTCCTTGGCTGTCTTGCTACTCCGGAGGCAAAATGAAATATCTGATGGCGGCGATCCGGCTCTTCCTCTTTTTAGTCTATGCCATTGTCCTGGTCATTGTGCTGTTCCTGCTTTACCATATAACCCGCATTTTCGGCAACAAATTCTCAATCCGGCTGATCCATAACCTGACGCCGGTCCTGGCCTTTCCGCTTCATTTTCTCATGGGAATCCGCCTGAAGATATACGGTCGCGAGCATATTCCCAAAAAACAGGCCTTTTTAATGGCGACCAATCATATCGGTTATGTGGAATTGTTTTCACTGTTTAAAATTCGCCCTATGGCCTTTGTGGCCAAAGATGAAATTCTCTCCTGGCCGCTGATCGGAGCGGTGGTTAAAGCAGTCGGAACCGTTTTTGTCGACCGTACGACCGGAGGTTTATCGGAACAGTATATCCGGGAAGTGACGGAAGCGATGAAAAATCATATCAATTTTTGGTTTGCTCCTGAAAAAACAACCAACGACGGTACCTGGCTGCGGCCTTTCTCTTCGGCGCTCTTTGTTGTAGCCAACCGCCTGAAATGTCCGCTGCTTCCCGCCGTCTTTGTGATTAAAAAGCTCAACGGCAAACCCCTGCAACCGGAACGCCGCTATGAGGTTGCCTGGGCAACGGATCCCCGGGGGAACGATACGCCTTTTTCGAAACATTTTTTCCATTTTTTCACGCTGCGATCCGTCCTGCTGGAAATGCATATCCTGCCTCCGGTAGTCCCGCATTACGATGATAAGGATATCAATGAACGCCGGGCTTTTTCCGCCGAGGTTTACGAACGCATGGCGGAAGCTCTGGAAAAACACGAACCCGCGTTCGACCGTCAACGAAAAGAATAATAAACAGTTGAGAGTTTAGGGCTTAGGGTTGAGGATAATGCCTAAAAATGTGTTGTCCGTTATTAAGGAAATGTGCTTCTTTAACGATCTTTATTTCTCTAACCTCTAACCTCAAACCCCTAAACGCTAACCTCTTCCTCAAACGTGATTGCGCAACTTAAGTTCATCGGGGTGCGGATGCAGATACCACTGTGTTTTAAGATATGCTTCATCATATTTCCGGACATAATGGCTCAATAATACGATGGGTACAATAAGCGGTACGTAGGATCTTGCATAGCGTTCTATCACCTCGAGCAGTTCCTGTTTTTCATCGGAACTGAGCTGATCTTTGAAATAACCCATGATATGCTGCAGTACGTTCACATGTTTTTTTACTGTCGCGTGCAGACGCAAGGCTTTTATAAGGACAGATTCATATGCCTGCAGACTTTCAGTAAGGGTGGGTTTTCGCGCAGCCGCGACGATCTTGCCGGCTTCGCGCAGTCCGGCCGGAGCGTGCGCCATCAGCAAATATTTATGAGTGCTGTGAAATGCCACAAATCCGGCAGGAGAGGCCTCTGTTTCCACATAAGTACGCCAGCGGTCGTAAACAAACAGCGTCTCGATAAAATTCTCCCGGATACCGGCATCATGCAAACGGCCTTCGTCTTCAACGGGCAGGTTGGGGAAGCGTTTCATAAATTCACGCGCAAAGATCCCGGATCCGCTTCGGGAAGGCAAACCCTGCTCCGTATAGATCTTTACGCCGCGCATGCCGGAAGTGGGGGATTTGGACTTGAATACAAAGCCGCGCAATTTTTCACCCGCAAGCGTATCCAGGCGTTTGGCGGTGTAACTTTCCATTTGCGGCGTGATGTCGTGTTTTGTGCGTACTGTCAGAAGGCGTGGGTTTTCCGGGTCATCGCCTACAAGACGCATGGACTCACGCGGAATCGGCAATCCGCACTCCACTTCCGGACAGAGCGGATACCATTCGACATAATTGCCTAGTTCATCGCGTAAAAAGCGGTCAAGCTTATGTTGACCGTCGTAGCGCACTTCATTCCCGAGCAAACAGGAGCTGATCCCAACTTTCATAAGTTCTCTTTTGTTAAGTATTTAAAGGGAATCCATATTTAAAATGTAAGAATTCAGATCCAAAATTCATAGCGTAATATTCAAAGTATAAAATCAGTTTTACATCACACGATTTGTTTCAGGTTTTACGTCTCACGGTATTATTTTTCTGCGATCACCAGCATCTCAAAATCATCACTGCTGAGTTTATCCTCCCGGGAGAAGGCGCCCAGCTTTGCCCCGTATATACCGATCCCGGTATAGCCCAAAGATTTTAGCAGCCAGCTGATCTCTGAAGGAACATAGTAGCGTTCGTTGCAGATCAGTGTTTTTCTGTTGCCTTCGTCATCTTCGAATTCGGTAATATTGTGATCCCGGAAAGTCATCAGGTCAAAGTGGTTGTTCCGATAGGCCGCGTTCCCTTCTTCCCGCTTATCCATGCAGAATTTTTCGACGGAGTGAAAAATGGGGAACAGACCGTTCAATGTGGTAAAAATGAATTTTCCGGGACTTTTCAGTGCGCGGGTAACGCTCTTCAGGATCGCAAAGTTCATTTCATCGCTTTCCATCAGCGGGAATCCGCCTTCGCAGAGCATGATGGCAACATCGAATTCTTCCTCGTAGGGAAGATCCCGGGCATCCTGGTGCAGAAAGGGGATATTCAGTCCGGACGCTTCCGCTTTTTGCCGGGCACGGACGAGCTGGCTTTTCGAAAGGTCGATGCCCGTTACCGAATAACCGCGCTTAGTGAGTTCAATAGCATGCCGGCCGGTACCGCAGCCCACATCCAGGATCCTCAGGTCTTTGCGGTAGTGTATTTCTTTTTAAATGAAATCACATTCGCCCCAGGTTCCTTGCGTAAAATTTTCACGGTCATATTTTCTGCCGTAATTCTCAAAAAGGGATTCGTACCAGGGTCGCATTTTCATATAATACTCCAAACACCGCATTTGCTTGTTATTATTGTATCGGTTCAGATCGTAACGCGTTCTCGACAGCTTTCAGCAGGGCTTTGCTGGTTGTAGTGGCTCCGGAAACGGCATCCACGTCGTTCCTCTGCTGTTCAAGGATCTTCTCTGCAACGGCTTCCGCCATTTTTGCATATTTGCTGTCGCGGTTCTCAAGAATATTGATCGCTTCGATCCGCTTGCTTTGGATGTGTACTTCAACGGTATAGGTATAATCACCATAGCGAAAATCGCCCCGGTAAATTCCGTCTTGAAGCGTTGAAAAATCAACGCTGTCGATCTGCATACTGCGCACTTTTTCGAGTTCGTTGTTTTTGCATGCCATAATCAGGATAAACGTCATACATGGAATGATCCTGCAGAGGATTCTCATTGTAGTGCTCCTTTTCCCGGGTAAGATGTATTTAGCTTATTCATGGAATTCAGCGAAAACAGGGTTCGCAGGCCGGATGCGGAAATTGTATTATTTGACGATTCTCAAAATCGTATCGCAAAGGCTCTCGGCGTTGAGTTTTACTTCCTTCATCAGTTCATCCCGGGAACCGTGGGTGACAAAATCATCCGGCAGCGAAAAGGAATGGATCCTTGGCGCATTGCAGGCATCCTGGAAATGCTGAAGGACCGTATCGCGTAACCCGCCGCGGGGAGCGGCTTCTTCCAGGGTGACCAGTAATCCGTGTTCCTTTGCCAGTTCATCCAGCATCGCTTTATCGTAAGGTTTCAGGAAGCGGGCATTAACGAGGGTAGGGGATGTTTTGTTGGCTTCAAGCCGGGTGCAGACTTCTTCTGCGGTATTTACCATTGAACCGTAAGCCAGCAAAGCGATCCTTTTACCCTGCCGCAGGATCTCCCAAGATCCCGGCCCGGGAATATCGACAGGTTCCGAAATATTGAATAAATGCGTGTTTGCGCGCGGATAACGGATAAAAACAGCCTTATCTTTGACCGCATAGGCCATATGCATCAGATTCCGCAATTCGTTGCCGTCTTTGGGAGCGCAAACGACCGCATTCGGAAGCATACTCAAAAAACTCAGATCAAAGACCCCGTGATGGGTGGGACCGTCTTCGCCGACCAGCCCGGCACGATCCATACAAAAGATCACCGGTAATTTCTGCAACATTACATCATGAATCACGCTGTCTACGGCGCGCTGCATAAAAGTGGAATAAATTGCAACCACCGGCCGCAAACCCCCGATCGCAAGTCCGGATGCAAAAGTTACCGCATGCGCTTCGGCAATTCCCACATCATAAAAACGTTTCGGGAAATGCTGGGAAAAATCCACCAATCCGGTACCATCCGCCATTGCGGCGCTGATGGCTACCACATCCGGGTGCATTTCGGCGAGTTCGATCATGCATTTCCCAAAAACTTCCGTGTAGGAAATAGATTCGCAGGGCGCTTTTGCGGTGCATCCGTTACCCTTGATCCCGTGATATTTGGTTGGATTTTCTTCCGCAGCCTTCAGTCCTTTTCCCTTTTTGGTCAAAATATGCAGGAGAATTGGCTGATTCAGCTTTTTAATGCGCTTCAGCGTACGGATCAGGTCCGGAATGCTGTGTCCGTTCACCGGACCGATATACCGCAATCCCAGTTCATCGAACATTACCGGCCGGGAAAGCAGCGTTTTAAGGGATTCCTTAATATTCTGCAGGAAACGCCGGAGGAATCTCCGGTTCTCCGTCAATCCCCAGATATCATCCTTGACTTTATTGTAAAAAGGTGTTGTTACAATGCGGTTCAGGTACTTGGGGATACTTCCCACATTTTTGGAAATGGACATTTCATTGTCGTTCAGAATGACCAGAAGCTGTTTTTTGAGGTTACCGACATTGTTCATGCCTTCCCAGGCCAGTCCGCCGGTCAGTGCACCGTCACCGATAACGGCGATAATTTGATTATGAAGATTTTGCAGAGACTCTGCAACCGCAATCCCGAGTCCAGCAGATATGGATGTGGATGCGTGGCCGACGCCGACAACGTCATAGCTACTCTCACTGCGCCGGGGGAAACCGCTGATGCCGCCGTATTGACGGATACTTTTCAGCGCTTCGCGGCGACCGGTAAGAACCTTGAAAGGATAGGCCTGATGACCCACATCCCAGATGATCTTGTCATCAGGGAGGTCATAAACATACAATAATGCGATGGTTAGTTCCACCGTTCCCAGAGACGGTGCCAAATGTCCGCCGGTTTCGGAAACCACTTCAATAATATACTGACGAAGTTCTTCCGCCAACTGGAGGAGTTGTCCCGGTGTCAGCTTTTTAATGTCTGCAGGACCTGAAATTCCCCTGAGCAGTATATATTTGTTGTTTTCATTCATTGCCCGGTAGTATAAGAATATTCGATGAAAAATCAAATTGAAAACAGCATCATTGCAAAAGCCCGGATTTTGTAGAAAATAATTGCAATAAATCCACAAATTATGTTTGAAAAATACCCTGTTTGTGCTATTTTTCGCTCTTGATTATTCTTAATAACAGGAACACTTAAAAAAAGGAAGCGAGGCGCCTATGCGAACAAGACAAAGCGCTGTGAAAGCCGCTGTGGAAAAACACGGTAAAGAGCGTAAAAATCTGCTCCCCATTTTACAGGAGGTTAAAAGGTCCAAGAACTATTTGTCCCGAAGTGATATTTCCGATGTTGCCGCAGAAATGAACCTGTCATCCGCCTATGTATACGGAGTGGCATCTTTTTATCATTTTCTGGACCTGGAAGAGCGGGGACAGAATATCATCTGGATCTGCAAGACGATCAGCTGCTACATGAAGGGTTCGAAAGATATCCTGCTGGCGCTTGAGGAGGCACTGAAGATTAAGGTCGGCGAAACAACCAGTGACGGCAAGTTTACGCTTTTGCAGACCAATTGCATCGGCTGGTGCCATAAAGGTCCCGCAATGTTGATCAATGATCAGCCTTTTACGGATCTGACTACCGAAAAAGTGCTGAATATCATTGAAGAATATTATCAGAAATCATAAATAAAGGTTAATATCATGGCAAAACGAAAATTAAAACGTGTTGACCTTATTTTCAGTCAGGATTGCAGCTGCAAAGATATCCTGACCGCCGCTCTGAAGAAATCCCGCGAGGAGATCATTCAGGAGCTGATCGATTCCGGACTTAAGGGCCGTGGTGGTGCGGGTTTCCCGACCGGATTGAAATGGAAAATGGCTGCGGCCGAAAAAGGCAACCGGAAATACGTGATCTGCAATGCCGACGAAGGAGAACCCGGAACTTTCAAGGACCGGGAGATCCTGGACCGGGTGGCATTAAAGGTATTGGGCGGTATGGCCCTCTGTGCCTATGTGATCGATGCACGCGAAGGTTATATATATCTGCGTTACGAATACCGTTTCCTTATTCCGAAACTGGAAAAAATGATCGAAACCTTTCACAAATGGATGGATGAGTTTGATCTGGATTTCCGTGTAAAATTGTTTATCGGCGGCGGAGCCTACGTCTGCGGCGAAGAAACCTCCCTGATCGAATCCATGGAAGGGAAACGCGGCGAACCGCGGAATAAACCGCCCTATCCCACGAACCAGGGCTATTTGGGGAAACCGACCGTGGTCAATAACGTTGAGACCCTGGTCTATACGATGATGATCATGCGTATCGGTGCCGAGGAATTCAAGGCAATGGGCATCGAAGGTTCAAGCGGATCCAAGCTTTTCTCGGTTTCCGGAGATACACACAAAGCCGGGATCTATGAGATTGAAATGGGTATGACCCTTGAGGATTTCGTCAAAGAGTTCGGTGACGGCGATACCAAAGCGGTACAAGTCGGCGGAGCCTCCGGATTCTGCGTCCCCCGCAAACGTTTCAAGGAAACCACGATCGGTTTTCAAGGCGGACTGAAGGGATTTTCACTTCCCACGGGCGGTTCCATGATGATCTTTAACAGCTCGCGTTCGATGTACAATGTTCTGCATAATTATCTTGAATTCTTCGAAGAAGAATCCTGCGGTCAGTGCACACCCTGCCGGGTGGGCTGTCAGCAGCTGCTGAAAGGCATTGAAGCAATCAAACGCGGTGAAAAGAGCCATCGCTATCTGAATGATCTGATGCGACTTTCCGAGACGATGAAACTGACGGCCAAATGCGGGCTGGGTCAATCGGTGGCAAACTCCTTTGCATCGATCGTTGAAAATTTCAGAGAAGAAATGATCTATTAAAAGAGGTAAACCATGACTGTAAAAATGATCAATCTGACCATAGACGGTAAAAAAATCGGCGTTCCCGAAGGAACCACCCTGCTGGAAGCGGCTAAACTGGAAAAGGTCAAGATCCCGACACTTTGCTATCACGATGACCTTTGCATCGCGGGAAATTGCCGCGTCTGCGTTGTGGAAGTCGAGGGATGGCGCGTTCTGCCAGCAGCCTGCGCAACTCCGGCCATGGAAGGTATGGTTGTCTATACCAACTCCCCCCTGGTCCGCCGGGCTCGCCGCGACATCCTTGCGCTGCTGGTTTCGGAACACTCGACCCAGTGTACCACCTGCTACCGAAGTACGAACTGCGAATTGCAGGAACTGGCCGCAGAATACAATATTGACAATGAAATTTACATTAATCTGATCAAAGATAAGCATTTCACTATTGACCGCACTTCCTGGGCGATCGAAAAGGACGAGACAAAATGTATTCGCTGCCAGCGCTGCGTGCGCACCTGCGCCGAACTGCAGAAGGTCAATGCCCTCGACGTGATCCATAAAGGCGCAAATATGAAGATAGCGACCTTTTTTGATACGGTAATGAGTGAAGTGGTCTGTACCAACTGCGGACAATGTATTAACCGCTGTCCCACCGGTGCCCTGACCGAAAGGCGTTATATTGACGAGATCTGGGATGCCCTGGGCGACCCTGAAAAACATGTCATTGTCCAAACTGCTCCGGCGGTCCGCGTTGCCCTGGGTGAAGTTCTGGGTTTTGAACCCGGTGTCCGCGTAACCGGAAAAATGGCTACGGCGCTCAAGCATTTGGGCTTTGATTCCGTGCTTGATACCGATTTCGCCGCAGATTTGACCATTATGGAAGAAGGTCATGAACTGCTGGACCGCTTAAAACGCAAATTGGTGGATAAGGAAGATGTATCCCTCCCGCTGATGACCTCCTGTTCACCGGGCTGGATCAAGTTTATCGAACATATGTACCCGGACCATCTGGGCCATTTGTCCACCTGCAAATCACCCCAGCAGATGTTTGGTGCCATTGCCAAAACCTATTATGCGGAACGGAAAGGACTGGATCCGAAGAATATCGTCAACGTTTCCGTCATGCCTTGTTCGGCAAAAAAGTATGAAGCGAACCGCATCGAAATGAACGACAGCGGGTTCCAGGATGTTGACCTGGTCTGCACTACCCGAGAACTCGGCCATATGATCCGCCAGTCGGGTGTCGACTTCAAGGAAATTCCCGAGGCGAAATTCGATCCCTTTATGGGCGATTCGACGGGAGCTGCCGTGATCTTCGGAGCTACCGGGGGCGTGATGGAAGCCGCATTGCGAACGGCCTACGAAGTTGTGACCGGACGGGAAGTCCCCTTTGACGGACTGAACATCACCCCGGTTCGCGGAATGGACGGCATTCGGGAGGCAAAGGTCAAACTGGAGAATGTTTTGCCGGAATGGAGCTTTCTTGAAGGTGTAGAACTGCGGGTTGCCATCGCACACGGACTGACCAATGCAACCCAGATCATGGACGATGTGGCAATCGGGAATTCCCCTTACCACTTTATCGAGATCATGGCCTGTCCGGGCGGATGTATCGGCGGCGGCGGTCAGCCAATCCCGACAAATGCGGAGATCCGCCGGAAACGCGCCGAAGCGATCTATACCGAAGATGAAAAAATGGTCATACGGAAATCGCATCAGAATCCGGAAGTAATCCAGCTTTATAAGGAATTTCTCGGGAAACCGCTGGGTGAAAAGTCACACCATTTACTGCATACGAAATATGTACGGCGCGAACGCGTTTGAGATAAAAGCCCCGGAAACGGGGCTTTTTAAATGCCGGCACAAAATTATAACGGGAAGCCAATAAATAAAGAATTCCCGGCTTGGAAAAGAAAAGGATATGTTTACAGCGTACGAAAGGGATTTGATGTTTGAAGGAATACGGGAAATCAATCGATCAGAGCGATGACAATATCCGCAACATTCGTCCCGGTCGGACCCGTAAAGAGCAGGGTGCCGCAATACTGGTGAAAGCGGTAACTGTCATGTTCCGCAAGGAAATTTTCGGGCAAGAGGCCAAGTTCTTGCGCTTTACGATAACTATGCCGGTCGATCAGCGCACCTGCGGCATCGCTGTTTCCGTCAATGCCGTCCGAACCTGCACATAAAAGACAATAATTTCGGCTGTTGCGCAATTCCGACAACGCCGAAAGGGCAATTTCCTGAGAACGGCCACCCTTGCCCGGCTTTTCATTCAGCGAGACGGTCGTTTCACCCCCGAACAGAAGAAAAGAGGGCTTTGCTCCTTCTTCCTTGCAAATCATTTCCGCGATCATGGCGCCTGCTTTACGGGCTTCACCGTAAAGACTCTCGGGAAAGGTGCGGACCGGGAAGTTCTTTTTGTTTAAAAAGGCATCGGCAGCTTCCAGCAGATCCATATTGCTTCCTATCAGAAAATGCGGAAGAACAGCATGCCGTCCAGGGGGCTGTTCATTATTTGTTTTAAGCGCTGCGATCAGATGCCTGGGCAGGCTTTGCTCCAGTTCATGAGCGGCAATCAGCTCCCGGACGGCAGAATCTGAAATATCCGCAGGATAAAAAGGTCCTGAGCCGATCGTGGAAAAATCGTTACCCATCACATCGGACAATACAAAGACATAGATACGGGCCTTGCACAATGCGGCCAGTTTTCCGCCTTTGACCTGAGACAAGCGGGAACGCAATATATTGATCTCCCGGATATCCATACCGGATTCCAGAAACACCCGGTTTGCCGACTGCAGATCTTGCAGTGTCAGTCCCGGAAGGGGAAGTTCCATCATTGCAGAGGAACCCCCGGAAAGCAAATAGATCAGCGTATCCTCTTCCTCTAATCCGTTCAGGAAGTCCCGCATACGGTGACCGGCGATCAGGCTTTCGGAAGCGGGAAGCGGATGATTACCGGGACAGGTATCGAAAAGCAAGTCGTTTTTCCCCTCACGGGTGATTAGGAGTGAGAGATGCGGCTTCAGGGGAAGATATGGGAGTATGGCCTGTGCCATGCTTTGGGATGCCTTGCCGGATCCGGCAAGGACCAAACGTCCCTTATTCTGCATTTCCAGAGGAGTATTGCGGTAATACAAGGTATTGTCATAAACATGAAGGTATTTCCGGAACAGCGCTTCGGGCTGTACTTCCTGGATCGCATGCAGAAAAAGGCGTTTCAGGAATTTTTTTTGCGGATGGCGCATAGGATTTTTGAGAGAAATAAGAGTAAGGTGCCCAATACGATGATAATGGGTCCGGTCGGCAGATTTGTGTAATAAGCGATAAAAAAGCCGCCGATAAAAATAAGCAGACAGAGGATGACCGAAGCCGCCATGATACAGGGAAGGCGTTTGCAAAAGGGAAGAGCGATCAGCGGAGGAATAGTCAGCAATGCCAGCACCAGAATGATCCCTACGCTGCGGATCATCATGACAATGGCAACGGATATGAACAGATAGAAGAACAGGCGGTACAAGCCCACCCGGATGCCGTGCAGGGCGGCAAATTCCTTATCAAAGAGAAAAACAAGCAAGGGCTTGAAAAACAGTAGGATGGTCAGCATCAGGAATATATCATAAATGGCGATATAAAGAATATCACTGTCGCTTACCGTCAGAATATCGCCAAAAAGGTAGGTGAGCAGATTGGGTGCGAATCCCGGCGTGACAGTTATAAAAATAATTCCGATTGCCATACCAAAAGCCCAGATCACCGAGATCAGCGCATTATGGGCATGCAGTTTCTTTTCACTGGAAAGCCCGATCACAGCTCCGGACAATAAGGCGACGCTGAATGCACCCAGCAGGGGGTTCAGTCCCAGATAATAAAACAGTCCCAGACCTCCGAACGATGCGTGGCTGATCCCGCCGATCAGGAGCGTATCACGCTTTACGACGATCAATGAACCGATGATGCCGGATGCAATACTCAACAGTAAACCGGCCAGCAGAGCGTTCTGAACAAAATCATAATGCAGGAGGCTCATTCATGCTCCTTCAG